>Ga0157364_1009349_pt1 | contig 10142 bp, 6 predicted proteins | sample AttsexASBM2_FD_111476 | JGI IMG/M metagenome (GOLD analysis project Ga0157364, IMG submission 111476) | Fungus gardens microbial communities from leaf cutter ant in Ribeirão Preto, State of São Paulo, Brazil - Atta sexdens ASBM2 | ecosystem: Host-associated > Fungi > Mycelium > Unclassified ... | reverse complement strand
GACAGGTGGACTTGTATATGACAGCTATAGAGAATAATAGTTATCACTTTATGCACTATATATATGGAAATATCATTTTCCACTTCATATATGCTATCTTTGATGAGGAATTCTTTTCTAAATATATTAACTCTTATGTTAAAGAGCATCAACTATACAATAAGTTATTGAACAAAATAAGTCTAGAAATAGAGTTATTAGTGCTTGGACCTTCTAACAAAGATAAACCTACTCTAGTACCCATTCTACTCATACCCATTCCTCCTATTCAAAACAATTCTCCTCCTCAATCCCCTTCTCCTTCTCTTCCTTATGGATCTTTATTTCTCTCACTTTCTCTGGTACCTAAATAGTCTTCAGTAAAGGTAAAAGAGGTTGAAGATAATATTAACACTGATGTTGAGATGCAACCACCTAGCTTTTAATTATATATATAACCTACTCTATAAATACTACAGGATTCTGAATTGAGAAGATTTACATGTCAAACTCAGGTATTTTTTAGAGAAAGAAATATTTATAGAGAATAAGAATATTCTACAATATCCCATATAGTTTTTTGTGATAACTAAGGGAGAGGTTTTCCAATCCCAATATAGTACATAATAGACATGAAACTGCTTGTCAAAAATCATGAAAAATATATTAGAATATACAAAGATTCTTTAATAATCTGCTATCTAGAATAATTAGAGATGATTACTTATATAACTCATATGATAACATTATCAAAATAAATAGTACTTCTTATAATATAAAAAGGCTAACATCTAATTATTGTTGGTAATAATAGAAGTAGAATAGACACTCTATCTTCTGCAGATGAATTAGCTAAGTCATAAGCTAGCTATTACTGAGTACTTAGCATACTTTATAAGAAAGGAGAGAATAAAGCAAATTTGCTTTCTCTTAGCACAATGTATAGTACAATGTATAGCACAAGTTTGTCCAATTTCCAAAAATCTTGAAAATATTACTAATGTTACAATCACAAGACCTTAGAGTAGGTCAAGTAAAAAAACCTTGTATTAGGGTAAACACAAGAGAACTTGATAGAGTTCCTAATACAAACTTATCTACCTTATATATGCCAGACTACTGGTCTGTGCTACAGTACTATTAACCTACTCTAAAGGCTATATGTTATTCATATATGTTAAATACATTATAGTAATGTTATTTCTTTCTAGAATCTTCTACCATGTTCTATTGTGACATATGATTATGTGACTGTGACAAAAAAAATGTGTGACACTGAGTCATACTATATAACAATTTGTAACAGTAATAAGTAATATTATACTAATCTTAGTTCTAAGTTCCAAAAATAAAATAAAAATAAAAATGGTTAAGTCTAATGTTCATGATTCTAACAGCTAAATTACTAGCTGATATTCAAAAAAAGTAGCTTGAATTCTGTCTTAAGAAACTAAAATCACTCAAAAACAAGAATATTTATGAAGTTGTAAACTTTCCAAAGAGACAGAAAGTGATTAAGAATTGCTAAATACAAGTCTGATAATTATTACAGATCTTAACTTGTTACAAAAGAATTTTCTCAGATTGAGAAAATAAACTTTGGTGAATTATTCTCTTTTATTGTCTACTATGAGATAGCATATCTATTCTTGGCTGCTATATTAGATACAGTTTATACCTTGTTATCTGAGGTCTAATAAAACATTTTGGAAGTCCAAAATAAGTTATTAGTATGTTATCTAAGAATACAAAAGATAGAGTTAAAACAATCTTTGGCTTTAGCTTATGTATTACACTTCTACTAGCCATACTGGTTACATATTTCAGAAATGGACTTAGAGAACTTAGTGGATTAGAACTATTAGAGAGTGGCAAGATATATCATTGCTAACATTAGAAGAGGATATTAGTTTTAGTTAATTTTCAGAATAAGACTAGTACAGTATAAGCTACTAGTTTATATACTAGATAATCTATTTGGAATAGAAACTGCTAAGTAAGTTATTTTATATACTGGTGATCCTTGAATGTCAGAGATGGAAATCCATAAAGTTGGCAAGAGTTCAGCAAGGATATCTAAGGGAGAATAGAAAGATGTGATCTATATTAGAAGAGGTGGGGAAGTACAGATGAGAGAAGAGGTATTATTTATAGATTGGGACAAATATGGTTAGAATGGAATATCTATAGTATTAATATGAAAACTATCTACTTATATAGTAACCTAAATAAGAAAATCTATATAGAGCAACCTAAAGGTTTTAGGCTATCTAGCAAATAAAAAAAGTTTAGCAACTTCACAAAGTATTATATAGTCTTATAATCTTAAGCAAGCTAGCTTATCTTGGTAGCAAACTATGACTAAGTTAATATTAGTTCTAGAATTTAAGTGATGTAAATCCAGTGCTAGTATATATGTATGTTAGATATAGTTTACATTTTATTATTCAAAATCTAATAAGAGCCTCTCAAAAGTCCAAAAGTGAGTTAGTACATATTATTCAAGTACACAAAATATGGAGGTTGGAACAATCTTTGGCTTTAGCTTATATGTTGCATCTCTATAAGTCATATATTTTGGATAAGATATTTAGGGATATAAGAATAGCTAAGTTCACTAAAAAGTAGAAGGTATGTTGTTGCTAACACTAGAAGTTGGTAGTAGTTTCAGTTGATTTTCAGGATAAGATTTACAATATAAACTACCAGTTTATATACTAAGTATACTATCTAGGATAGTTATCTAGAATAAAGACTGCTAAATATTACCCTGGTTTCTAGTGATTCTCAGATGTTAGAGATAGAGATCTATAAAGTTGGCAAGAATTTAGCAAGAATATCCAAGATAAAATAAAGATAAGTGATCTGTACTGGAAAGGATTAGGAAGTATAAATAAAGAAGAGACATTATCCATGGGTTGAAACAAATGTAACCAGATCAGGATATAATAGTGTACTACTTTACTAATAAAAAGACTAGAGAGCTTGTTATAGCAATTATCTATGTTGATAATATCTGCTTTATGGGTTTAAAAAATTCCCTACTTCTTTGAGAGTTAAAAATTCATGATAAAATAGAAATGTTGTAATCTTAAAGAGTTTCTTGAATATACTTTAATATAGCAACTAACCTAATAAGTACTCCACTGCTATCAAGCTATACATTAAAACCTAAGAATAAGCAGTATAATCTCAGTTTCTGTCAAAAGTACTAGCAATTGGTTAGATCTCTAATATATCTAATAATTAACTTACATTTCAATATAGAATTTGCTATAGTTAAGCTTATCTAACAAATAGTAAATCTCTCAAATAACTATTATTGAGCTGGATTATATTAGAATGACTAGATAAATTCTACAGAGTTTTAGTAGAGTATTAGAATCAAAGATAGTGGACTTTATTTGATTTTGATTTTCTTGCTCACTTTTATTTTATTTTCCATTTTATTTTTTATTCTGAACTTATGGTTAGGGGTTAGTGTGATGTCACACATAAGTCACAAATCACACAATCATATATCATATAGAATATTGTAAAAGGTTCTAGAACAAGATAACATCATATAATATATTTTACATATGTTAATCTTAAAGCAAATATATAGCCCTTTAGAGTAGGCTAATGATAGTGTAACATAGACCAGTAGTCTATCATATATAAGATAGACAATCCTGTACTAAAAACTTTATCAAGTTCTCTTATATAAATCTTATATAAGGTTTCTTTTCTTAATCCACTCTAAGGTCTTGAGATCATAACATAGAGTTTATAACTTTAGAAAAATTCTAAGCTATATTGTTCAAATGGCTAAGTATGTTACAACTTAAGACTTAGTAATAAGTCAAAAAAAGAACCTTGTATAGAATTTATATAAGAGAACTTAATAAAGTTTCCAGTACAAAGTTTCCATCCTATATATGCTAAGCTAGTACTCTATGTTACATGAAATATAATCTATTCTAAAGACTATATATTATCTATAAGATTAACATGTAATGAATATGCTATATAACATCATTGTTTTGAAACTTTCTACATCTTTTTATGTAACACATGATTATAACATAAGTAACAGTTTGTAACAGTTATATGTAATGTTATATTAACTCCTAATCCTAAGTTCAAAATAAGAAAATAAATAATAAGAAGAAAAAATAAAATAGGCTAAGTCAATTATTTTTAACTCTAACAAAGTATATGTTGTGGTAACCACTAGACACAAAGTCCAATAATCACACAAGATAGTAAAGCTCTCAGTAGGCTATTGATATAGATATCACAAGAGAACTCAACAAGGAGTCTCTGTTGAATTGCTATCCTATTTATATAAGTTATATATAGTCCATGCTACAAATAATTACTCCTGCCCTAATGTCCATGTGTCGTCCATAAGTGCACTATATATATATTATATGATAGCCATGTAGTTAACATGCTCCTTGATATCATTCATCTAGACTCTTCCAGCCTATTCTAGTTTGCTCTAGGCCTATGACCTCATATCATGTGACAAGTCATGTGACCACAGTCACATACCTCTTCATTATCAATAAAAAGAAAAGAAATTCAAAAAGAAATATAAAATCAAGAAAAATAAATAAAAGAAAAAGAAAAATATTAGTCCTTATGTGCATCATAACAGTATACAACTCACCTCTAAGGAGATCCTAAGAGAATAAGATGGAGTTTTCCAAAGGTAACAGCTAGTCTAAGTATCTAAGAGTTTATTTTAATCAAGCAAAACATTTAGTAACTTAGTTACAGAATAATAGTGTTAGATGATCAGAAATCTCAATAGAATATTACTAAATAGTGAGAGCTCATCAGTTAGTAGCTGAAAAAGATGGATTCATATTTATGGAAGAATAATTAGTATAAAACTTAAGAGACAAGAAAACTACTACAAGGTTGACTCAAGCTTTGATAGATGTTACAAACTTGAATTTAAATAAAGCAGTGAATTCTCTTACAGATTACATCTCTATGAACACTTACTTAATACTTACAAGTATTGAATAGTCTATGACAAACTTATCAATGAGCCTATTATAGTACATTCTAATTCAGATTGAGTACAAAATCTAGAATCTCATAAATCCATGACTGGTTACTTGATTCTTATGGCTCATAGAGTAATATCTTAGATAAGCCACTAACAAAAGACAATAGTCTTGTCTTCAATTAAGACTAAGTATATAACCCTTTCTAATTGTAGCTATCAACTCAAATAGATGAGAAATATTCTTAATAAGGTTGGTTTTGATGTTCCAACCTCTTATCTCTATAGTGACAATCTTAGTTCACTTTTCTAAGAATCTAATCCTATACAAGAAAAGCACTCTAAACATATTGATATTTGTTATCACTATGTAAGAGACTTAACTGAGAACAAATATATCAAACTATATTATATTAATAGGAAAAGGAATCTTGGTTAAATCCTATTCAACTATATCTGTCCATCTCTTGACTTGGAAATACTATAAGTCAATCTGCTTATGCTTCCATTGCTTGACAGCTAATGTCTTAAGCAAGAGGAAGTGTTGTAAAACATTCTGCTTAGTAAATATTTGAACTATAATCAGTAGTATAACTAATATGATAATTAATAAAAATTTTTATAATAAGTTTAATATACTATTACTACTTATTTTATATCACTCATACTACTAAGCTCTTTTACTATAGAACTTACTATTGATAAGTAGCCATTGTCAGAGTTGAAGACAGTGAACTTGAATTATTTTCATTTTATTTCTTATTTTAATTTTAATTTCTGTTTATTTTCTTATTTTTTAGAGTAGCATAATATTATATGTCACAGTTACAAGTCATAGTCATATGATTACATATCACAAGAAACATTATAGAAGGTTTTAGAACAATAATGTTATATAGCATATATTACATATGTTGACCTTAAGGCAAACATATATTCTTTAGGATAGGCTAGGTTTAGTATAGTATGGACTACAAGCCTAGTATATATATATAAAGTAAACAGATTATACTTAGGAACTCTATTGAGTTCTCTTGTATTACCTAATATAAGGATAATTCTTTTGCTCTAACTCTTAGGCTTAAGTCTTAACAGCCATCAGTTGTCTACACTATACTATACTACTATGCATTCTATTATTTTACCAAATATTTGGTAAGATAGAAGTAAGAGAGGTAGATATATAGGAAGACATGAAAAACTTGGGAAATGAAAAAGACTTAGTAAAGAAATTTAAGGAGAATAACTAAGAGTGGAAGGATGAGAAAATTATTTCTATTTTATTTATTATTTTTCATTTTCATTTCATTTTTTTCAATAGAAATTTAGACTTGTATAAAACATTGCCTCTTTCTCTCTTATCACCATCTCATATAGTAGTGTTTACAAGAAAATTAGTAAATACATTGATTTCCAATACTTCTAAAGACTCTACATTTGATCCTAAGATCCTACAAAACTATAATATAGACATTGACATTGACATTGACATACTTAGAGGAAGATCACCTTCTTCAAATACAAATAGTTCAAGAGAGTCTTCAGTTTATTCAAAAGTGTCTTCTATCCTTGAATGGTATTTCAAAATGACAATTTATTTTGGAGCAAATAGGTAGAGAATAATGAAAGAGAGAGAATTACTCTTTCTTATGCTTCTTCTAAGGTAGGAGTAGAAACATTGGCTAATGAGGCTATAAACAATAGCTTCAAGAGTGGAGCACATTATGCTAACAATAAGACTCTGGCCCTAAACAATATGTCTATATCTCAAGATGAAAATGAGAATGGTAATGTTATAATCTCAAGACTTCAGAGTAAATCAAGAAAAGAAACCTTATATAGGGTTTATACAAGAAAACTCAATAGAGAACTTAGTATAGGATTATCTATCTTATATACTAAAAGCCTATAGTCTGTGCCCTACTACTTCAGCCTATCCTAAATAACTATGTATTTTTCTTAAGATCAACATATGTTAAACATGTTATATAATATCATTCTTCTAGAACCTTTTTTGCTCTTCTATTGTGACATATGATTGTGTGACTGTGACTTATACATGACACTGGGTCATGCCATATAACAATATGATAGTGGTGTTATACTAAACTCTAATTCTAAGCTTCAAAAAAAATAAAAGGAAATACAAATGAGAAAGAAAATAAAAATAAGTAAAATCTATTACTTTCAGCTCTGACAGGTAACAATAATAATATGTGTACATCACAAGTCTTCATTAATATTTCTCTGTTGTATAATATTAATAAATTAGTTGAACTTAACTCATAGGATGACAATACCAACCCTATTTCTATTTTCAGAACCATAAAATCTTTGGAAATAGATGCTAAGAACATGATCACTTCACTTCTATGTATGTCGAACTACATCAAGAATAGAAGTGTCATTACTAGTCAAGTTAATGGTATTAATCAACTTGAAGGTTTTGAACAAGCTACTTGACAGTTTATTTCTGCAATATACAAAGCAAAATGGCATGCTCTCAAAACAGAAGAAAATAGTAAGATGTTCAGACAAAATGTTATATCCAAATTCAATCCCAAAAAATTTGGCAATAAAATGGAAAAAAAAATAGTAAAAATGTCAAACAATCATTGAACAAGTAGATAACAATCATTAAAATTCCTTTCCTTATTTTGGCTAGACCTTCTAAAGAAGTTCTTGAGAAATCAAAATTTGTTGATAAAAAAGGTAAACAGTCAAAGGAGATTACTAACCCTAAGAACAGGCTATTGTATGCTCAAGTATCAGCTCTAAAAGTTGACAAAATTCTGAAACTCAAAGCTGACTATTCTAACTTGTTAGCAGAAAAAATCAAAAATGTTTACAACATAATATATAACTCTAGTAAAGTAAAGCTGAAGATTAATATGACAACAAAAGGATTCTTAAGAAAACAGATTATTGTCCCAATAGATAACATTAATAAATCAAAATTCATGTTATCTTCTAGCACACGTATTACCAATATAAACAACATACTCAAAAACATCAAGATAGATATTAGAGTAGATTTTGTTATGTCCAAACCACTAGGCATTATTATCACCATGAACAAGGTTGCTTCCCCATCAGACCTTTATATTATTGAAAATTACATTAAGAATACTGAATATATTGATTCAAATAATATTGATGTTTCACATCTTCCATAATCAAAATCCTATTTGAAAATAATAAGTATTCCTTATCTGATGGAAAATACTAACATGCTTATCAATTCCAGTGTTATTGAGACTATCTTGAAGAAAAACTACATTTTTGATGATATATTGCTAGCCTCAAAACCAAGATTTATTAAAGTGTCACCAAAATCAGACATGGTGATTGTCTAGTTAGATTTTTGGGATGTTCAAAGTGGTGGTAAGGCAAAGGGTCTAATTAGCAGAAGCTTCAATATAGAAAACTGTATCACAACTATTCAAGAAGCAAATATGAATTCTGGAGTCTCTCAATACAAGAACTGTTGAAAATGGGGGCATGTTGTGGCAACCACTTATCATAATGATAAATAATAGCATAAGCAAGTAAATCTCAAAGTGGATATAATATGGGAAGTTTACAAGAGAACTCAACAAGGAGTCTCTGCTAAATTAGAGTCCTATATATACAAAGTATACATAGTCCATACTACAACCTCATATCTACCTTATTTCCTATTCAAGGCCATCATGTTGTATACATATGCCCTGACATCATCTTCTAGATCTTTCTACCATGTTCTAGGCCTATGATGTCATACCATGTGACCTATCATGTGACTGTGGTGTCACATGCCTCTTTATTGTCCAAAAGAAAAAGAAAATCAGTATAAAATCAGAAAAAATAAAATAAAATAAAATAAAAATTGTTAGTGTTCAAGTATCCCATAACAGGGCACACTACTTACTTATGTAGATTCCAGAGCTCTAAATGTGTAAAGTGCAATGATCTACATAAGATCAAACATCATTATCAGTTTGCATAGTACTACAAAGCTAACTTCAAGTTAAACCTACTGTGCCTTGAAACCAAACAAAAGGAACTGTATTTACATACCTTCAAGTATATTAATTATAAGAGTAACCATTAAACAGATTCAAATTTGTATCCCTTCTGGAAATATTGCTTCAATAAAAAGTGGCATTCAAAAAATATTAAGAATTCCAAGAAGTTAGAAAGCAGTCAATTCACTCAGCTATAGATAGCATTCAAGCATGATTATTAACAATATCAAGCTATTTTCACAAGACATTTGAAAGAACAGGCTTTTTGCACACAATTCTAGAAACTAACAAGAACTTTGATATCATTTTCATTCAAGAACTATCATAGCTATTTATATAATTTTCTAGTTCTTCAAGCAAGAAGGAAAACAATTTAGTAAGAGCTCCTAATTATTTGGACTAGGTAAATTTCACCAGATTACCATCAAATGACTTTGATTTTCCTAGAGTCATTTTATACATCAATTCTAGATTATTTCATTTCAGATTTTCTTTATGAAAAAATATTTATAATCATAGGGATATTTCTTGTTTTTTTCTTCAATAATCGTAATATTTTCTACATAATTAACATTTATTCTAATACAAGTTAATCAGCTTTAAAGTATCTTAAGAATACTAAAGTAAATATTTAAAATGTCTTGGTTATAGCAGATGACTTTAATATTAGAAATAATACTTGAGATCCTTTGTTTTCTTATTATTTAGTACATAGCAATTTACTCTTTGATATTTCAGATTTGTTAGATCTTAGCCTGTCAAGTCCTATTAACCAAGTACTTACTACGTATTCAGATAACTCAAGCAATTTAAATTTGGTCATCAACCTTATGTTTCTCAGACATAATTTTGCAAAAATCAACAATCACACTATCATTCCTGATTTTTGCTACTTATTGGATCATGCTCCATTAACAGTCAATGTTATAAACTTAAACCTTTAGAGTTAGATAAAAGAACAAACTCTTATATTAGAGTAAACACAAGAGAACTCAATAGAGAACTCTGTACAAGACTGTCTATCTTATATACAAATACCTAATGGTCCATGCAAGCTATTTTTAGCCTACCCTAAATGATCATGTGTATTACATGTTGTATAATATTATCTCTTTGTCAGGTGCAGTTCACACTGGGGTGGAAGTCCGCAAAAT
>Ga0157364_1009348_pt1 | contig 10143 bp, 5 predicted proteins | sample AttsexASBM2_FD_111476 | JGI IMG/M metagenome (GOLD analysis project Ga0157364, IMG submission 111476) | Fungus gardens microbial communities from leaf cutter ant in Ribeirão Preto, State of São Paulo, Brazil - Atta sexdens ASBM2 | ecosystem: Host-associated > Fungi > Mycelium > Unclassified ... | reverse complement strand
GGATATGTGTCTAAAACAATTTCCGTCATCGATCATTTGCCGGATGCTCAATAGTTTAGAGCCACATATGTCATTTATTACAGACAACTGCTGTTTCAATTTGTAATTCTATTTGCTTCTTCTCTTTTTCGGGATAAAGTTCGATATTCTATTCGATATTTAGTTCAAATATTTAATCCAACAACTTCATCCTGTAGATTATTAGTCTAAAAAGGCTAATGTTATTCGGCTCGTTACTCTTGTAACTTCCTATGGTAGAAACAGATGGTCTATCGGTATTACTTGCTAATAATTTTTATGGTGATGATGGCGAAAATTCTAATCGAAGAAAAGAACTGTGTGGAGTCTGGACGTAACACTTTTTTAATTAGCTAAACAGATTATGATTTTATTAGTATAATAATAATAAAGTGCAATAGTTAGTTTCTCAGAAATAAGAGGATGTCGCTTTAAAAGACCTATGTCAGTATCGGTGACTTTCCTCTATTTGTACAATTGAGGAATATTTATAGCTTTTAAAATCAGGAATGCAAAGCTCATTTTCATATTAAAAGAGAATATATTCATGATATAAAATTGTTAATTAATGTATTATTTTCTACAAATAAGACATTTTTTATAAAAAATTTCCTTGTACGAATACTTTTTGCACTCACTGTAAATATAAGCACAACTATATAAGATATTCGATATGTATTTTATATGATTTTGTATTTATAAAGTAATTAAAGAAATTAAAAAATGTCAGTGAACATGTAAACTCCATGTTCTTCTAATTAAAAGTGAAGCAGAATTGCATGATTAAAAAGTGCAAGCAAACATGGTATTTTTACTTTCTTGTATGTAATAAAGCAATTTTATGATGTTTAAATGACGTTTTTTTAATAAAATAGGCATGAAAATTGATGGGTTACTTTTTTAATTAAATTTATTGAAATAGCAACATCAGGGACAATTATTCAAGGTTGCACTGCCGGCAGTAAACGAATTCTGTTATGCGTGAATATATGTATATAATGCGCCAATTACTGCTAACTTTGATGTCTTTAATTAAAGAATTGCTATGAGGCATCATTATTTCTTTACCGGGTGATTTTAATACAAATTGCAGTAAAGTCAATTTATCAATATTACATCTATGATACTTTTTATATTTTTATATTTTATCATATTCATTTTGAGGGAATTCAAAATGTTAATGTTAAATTCTATAGACATATCGGAAGCAACTCTTCAAAGATGGAGGTCGAAAATCGTTACGAACTTGACAACCGTGAAACGCCAAAAGTGTGTTTCCCGTCTTTTGCGAATGATTGCGAGGGATAGCATTAAAGGCAGATAGAGCTCAAACAGGGGGTCAGAAAGATCGTTTCGTGAGATTGAATTCACGCGGAACGACGGGCGAGTAACGTTCCTCGGAGGAAACCGGCCTCGCGTGCCGCGGCCGATAACGATAAGTCCGTGGCTTAGCTTAAGGAAAATAAAGATAAATGGCGGTATTTCGTGAGGGACAAATTGAAAACGGGTGAGCGGGCGGGCGGCCTCGTCGATGCTGCCGCACCATATATATCGGTATTAGTGCTTAGCGCATCACCAATAAACCGATCGCCCTTCGACGTGCCTTCGAGGATTTCTCCTGCTTAATTGCAACAGGCATGGCTCTCAATCAGTGGAGAAACGGAGCCGGGAGACTGTCAATATCCCAAAGGATCGACACTGTTTAATAGACTCGCAGTGGGTGATTATAGCAAATGAGTTATAACGCGGATTATGTAACAACGTCGTCATTCCACTAAATCGGAAATGCTTATTAGTATGCGAGATACGTATTATTGAGAAGATTATTCGTTATATATATATATATATATATTGTACATATATTTCAAATACGTGATATTAATTTAAATTATTCGATTTGACGTACAAAAATATCAATTTATTATTCTGGCTATTATGATAAGAATTTTGATATTTTTCTTCAAAAATATTATGTACGTTTTATATTTTACAAAAGATATCATAGAATAATTATTCGAATATTTAAACGTACAACTACTATGTAATTTATTCGATTTGAAATGTATTCGAAGAAAATATTGTAGAAAATTCTTCTGAAATATACTGAAATATACTAATAAAAATTATAATATTTTTTCTAAAAAATATTACATACATTTTATAAGAGAATTATTGTAATTACTCGAATATTTAATGTATAATTTAAAATAATCACATTTCACTAAAGCGAGACAAAAATTCTGCAACTGAAATTTTGCCTTCTTGAATGCGGTTGCTTTTATATAAATACATACAGTAATTTTTTAGTCTAATAATAAACGATTACAATAATGCTTAAAAATATTTAAATGTACAATTAAAATTTTTATAGCATAAATTAAAATACTCTTATAATATAATTTTTTACAATTTATATTGCAATTTTTAATAATTAGTAAAAGTGTACATGTAGATATGTGATTATTAATATACAAGTAGCTATCAATTTTTACTTAAAAATACTATAATAATATAATAATAATAAATATATTTCAGTCTTACAACGAAGGAATATATTCTGTAAAAAGGAATATATTTTTTTTATAATTTATTTTATGTAATAATATATTTTTTATGTAATTTGTATTATAATATTTTCTTTGCACAGCTCTTTAGAATAGGTATATAAAGCAAGCATTTTATCCTTTGTGCTTTTCCAACGTAATTCTGCACTTTTCAGACTAGTAAAAATCGCATAGAGGCAATGTTCCTTTCTCTCTCTTTTTTCTCTCTTCTTCCTCTCTCTCTCTCTCTCTCTCTCTCTCTCCATCTCCATATATTATATATCCTTGTTATATATTCCTTTTGTTCTCTATTTGATATATTTGATGTTATCCGTGTATGATCAGTGGATTATTATCGTCAAATGTGGAGACTCGTCCCACTCTTGGGCAACAGGGTGAGAGATATGATTGAATGGATAATTGGTGCGTGATGATTAGCGTTTTAGTCGAATTTCTGGTATTCCCCTAATGCATTACGCGGATATCGGATGGTCATTACTCGCAGTCATATCTTTCTCTCTCTCTCTCTCTCTCTCTCTCTCTCTCTCTATCTCTTCTATAAGCGAGACGTATGTGACATAATTCTTTAAATTTAAAAATCACAGTGATGTCACTATTATTTAAAACCGAGTGAATCATTGTGTGAATTAACAAAACCCTCTTGATTCGATAAGTTTAATCGGTAACACGCAGCTATTTAATTCGCATTCCTGTATCCGCGCATAGTGACAATTTTTCTGCCGCGTCGCCACGTAATCGGATTTTCTTTGGCTTGCGACCTTAATTAAAACTTTTGCCGTAACGTATGAAATTTTGCATTAAAGTCATTAGAGCTGATCGGGCAATTACGCAAAGCTGTCAACGGACGTGCGACGGTGGAGCATGTTCGCTTCGGCGCGGCGACAGGCAGGTAACGTGTAATATTTTCGGCATAAAATGGCGCCGCGTTAATCCTCTTCTCGCGATTCTCATGTACTCGATTTCATTGTAAGCGATTAAAGCGTAACAAGCGCGCGTGATTTTATTGAGCGCTCCTAATGAAGTGCGGAAACAATTAATGACGCATCATCGCTTCTTCTATTAATTGTGATCATGCGATGTGAAATCCATCTTCTCGTGAAATTAGCGATCTCACCAATTCTACCGTGAAATGCGAAACTACGTTCGAGCAAATATCTCGAACTTAATTGTAAAAATATTGGAATATCTTTTCTCAAAAAATAAATGAGAAAAAAACTTTTGAACTCTTTGATCGATTTAAAGATTTAAAAGTTTTACTTTTTTTCAGAAGGCCAGAAACAATTACTTATTTCTTAAATCTAATTTTCTTAAATCTGATTATCTTGGAAGCGCTGGGAACTTCTTAAATTAAAAATCTGATTTATATTTCTGTCGTGTTGAAATGATACTTGAAACGTTGCTTGACCGCGCAAGAAAGAGGATGCAATTGAGTAAATTTCTTCGACTTAATAGAAAAACTGTCAGGTTTCTTTTAAAAAAAAATAAAAACGTGAAGCGTTTAAAGTTTTTAATTTGACACGAAGAATGTGCTAAAAAAATTTTGTAAGGCATTACTAGATACTATTTATTGTTTGCTCTCTTCAGAATCCGATTACAGCGTTTGTGTGCACACGTATGTGTGCTTGTATGTTTTTAATTTCCCAAATTGAAAATCTTATTTCAGTAGTGTCGATCGACGATAGCCGAAATGCAGCTTGATTGCGTAGTAAGGTGGATGCAATCGGGTAAATATCCCACGGTTCAATGGAAAAAGTATCGGGTTTCTTCTCTAAAAATAGAAAAAAAAAGGGAAAGCTTCGGAAGCTTTAAATGGAAGGATTTTGCGAGGTTTTCTAAAAATCTTTCTCGAAACAAATACATTATTGCCGGGACACTCTTTAGAAAACTGTTCTCATCATTCCGACTGCATCGTGTTAAATTCTCAAATTATCTTCCATATTTCAGTCGCGTTGCGACCGGAGCACTCGGCTTACTCGATCGCACAAAAAAGAAGCTGCAATCGAGTAAATATCTTCTGGCTTAACCGGAAAACTAGCTGGTGTCACGAGCAGCGCACTTACGTTCGCCATCTCGGAGGTAAGTTATGTAATTACCCGGTACGCTCTCTCTCTCTCTCTCTCTCTCTCTCTCAGCTGCTCGCCTCTCACCCAGTTTTCGCACGGAACATTAACAGCTCTGAGATCGAAATTTGTGCTGGTCTCAACCGCAATTCGCGCGATTGTACGTTCCTGGGCGCGGTTATCGCCGATGCGCGTCAACCACGTTTTAGCAAGCGTCGCTCAAGTAGCGATCGAGAGCGAATGACACGAACTTGTCGAACGAGCTCGGCCAGTGTGGTATCGTGATAATTATACACCGAGCTCTTAACTTTGAAACGTGTTAATTCGAGTTGAGATTAATTTCAGGTATGGCGAATGACATAAACGTATTTATACAATGCACATGTAAACACATTAATCAAACATACTTGTATTAGGATTTAAATAATCTGTAAAACTTAAAACACTCTCAAGGACGTAAAATTGAACGTTAACAGTATACGAGACTAGAATGTAATGTAAAATGAGCGATAATTAGCTCGTTTTTTTCACTGAAATTAATATTTAATATTTAAGAAAATGAATATTTAGTATTTTTAGTTTGTAGGAAATATTAAATTGTCACTACAACAAAAAATTAAATGTTAACGCTGATACATCGTTAATATTCTTCAAAATGCATTATTCTCTAATTGTTACAATGAATCACGTGATTAAGTAACTCTCGAGTTTAATGATTCATAAGCATATCGAGACGATTGTATGAGTAGGTATTTCTCATAATTTATTAATTTGAAGTACTTAGGAATCAAAATGATAACGATAAAGTGGAATTATAAATTATTGTTTTATTGTGATACTTATAAGCGATAATTATTCCTTTAACAATACGTGAAATATATTCCGTGTTGCGCTTTAAATTTATTGCCGGTTTGAGTGTAATCTGCTCATTATTTTTGGATTGAATCGTCAAATCAAATTCAAGTTATATATCGACTGTTTTTCAATAATATCATCTTTCACAGTATTTATGTATAAATGTGTTGTATGTGTCATGCGCTGAATTTCGATTAATTTGCTCGATCATTCGTGTCTTAATTATTAATTAATTCATTAGCGGAACGTCACTGTTATAGAACGAATCGACTCCAAGCTGAACAACGTCGCAACGCGTTTAATTAGTGAGTACTGTTATAATTAATCTCATGTTTAATATTTATCAATGGCACAGTATAATTTCGGCGTTTATATGTCAGTGATTTATTAAAAAGAGAAATTTCGATGGATTTATTCAATCAATATAATCCATTGTACAAGCACAAAGCGACAACCGCATTCTCGACATTGTGTCCCAGATATTACATTTTATAGGTATTTATCTCTAATTTTAACTTGTACGTTCAACCATTTATGATGTTTATGATGTTAATATTATACGCAAAGTAATTATCTCAAAACGCGAATAATTATCTTAAAATGTGTGCTATCCGTTATTTTATATTTGAAAAGTTTGTTAGAAATATCATTTCCTTGAGAATATTCATTTTGAGACCTCTCACAAGTCCTCCAGCGTTACGTGTCGTTCTACCACTTTTTCCGGCAAACTTTGTCTTTTCCATTTACGAAATCACACGGACATCTCATTTTCTCGTTCTCTGAGAAAATTTAAAGTTCATAAAAATGCCATAACTTCGAAACAATATTTATTATGTTTCATCGTATTAGTTTACATCATAATTTACATTTGGTAAGCTCAAATTTATAGTTTAGACGCATCCCTTTAGAGCCAATCATACATAATTTCAAAGTTAAGTTCGCATACGTACCTACGTAAAAGTTTCTCGCAGTTGAGTAAATTTATTGAGAGTCGTTTTCGGAGAGGAGAACTCTCGGCTCTCAGTTACCTCTTATACATTTATCATATGCTACATCGTAATGATTCACTGGATGGAATAAGAGATTTGGAAGATCGGGTAGATGAAACAAACGAAACGTATAATCTCCGTTATAAAAATATTCGGAGTACATATACATAAATTCTGACCTCAATATGCATCGTATTTGTCAAGCTATTCAAGTCAGTGTTTCTCAAACTTTGCAAGACTAACGTTTACTTTCCTGTCTAAGTATTACAATTAAAGATTAATTGCATCAAATTAGTTGATTAAATTCAATTGTAAATATAACAATAAGAAGTAATTATATATGATGACGATAAAACTATAAAAAGGATTAATGTTACTTTTAGGTAATATATAAATGTAATTAAACTATATAAATGTAATTAAAATGTATCAGTGGAACCGCGTTAAAATTCTTTTATGTCAAAACTTTACAAGACGTTATGCATTTAAATGCGTTTTGTGCAAACGACTGAGGCGAAATTAATCTTGACGTGTATTATGGATTTATTCTCGCGTAACCTAATTTGAGAAGCACTGAATTAGACGACCGCGAGTAGCTGCCGCGCATAGTTTCGGGTTGCCGAACGCACTCTCGCTCCGATAAGGGGATGCAGATTTGCAGAAGCCGGGAGAGGGGAGGGGATGAAACGCGAGGGGTCGCCGCGCGATTCTGGTCGGACGGTGACAGCCAGGACGTAGGAGTGTTGGGACGTGAATGGAATTGTGAGCGGATTGGCCGCATATTCCTGCCGTTTACATTTATATTCCGCACGAGCTGTGCAACGACCGCGCGGTCGATCCGTCGTAAGCCGACCGCGGAGTGTATTTGCGAAGGTTCTTCCGTCCCTTTCCTTCCTCTCTCCTCCCCCGTCCCCTTCACCCCCTTCACCATCACTGAATGCTCCTGTGTCTTGTCGCGATTCGACCGCTAACAAAACCGTCCATCTGATGCGGCTCGAATCGCTTTAACCCCCTCAGATTCATTTTTCATACATCCCGTTTCGCTGTCTCTATTGACTGACGCGGTCCGGATTCCGCCAGATCAAACGGTAGTGAGGGTGAAGAGTAGTGGGGGAGAGAGAGCGGGGAGATATGGAGGAGGAGAGGATATCGGTTGCCCTTTGAAACAAAATTTGCTTTCGGACAAAGTTAGAATTTTTAGTGCGAGTCTATACCCATGTATTAAAGCTGGCCTTTCGATCCTTTGATTCCCTTTGCCCGCGATAGGGTTTGTTATCAATCGCTTTTCGCGTGATGAAAGGGACTGTCAAGAAAGTTGTATATGTGTGAGAGCGCGTGTGTACTTTTTCGGGATATAACGAATTTGCCAGACTGGTCAATTTATATTAGAATCTATACGCTGGCGCTCTTTTCACTACAGTAAATTTCAATGGCGGATAGATTCGAATTTGTTGTTTCGATTTAACGAGAATTTCATGGCAGGTTGTTATATCCGTTGTTATATCCGTTGTAACCTTTTAATTTTCGATATTAACACTTTGACTGCTGTATCCAATTGGATCCTGTAAGGACACATTCATTCAATCCTATGGGGAAATCCTATGGGGATTCATCATTGCACCCCGTCGATTTTAGTGTTAATTTAATACATATTCTATTGCCTGCAATCAGAGAAAAATATAATTTTGACAATTATTAAATTAACAATTCTAATAATTTAAGTACTTGCAAATAGTTTTACAAAGTAATAAGAACTAAAGTACTGAATGCTATATTTTTATAGTATTTGGTACTACTTTTTTATTACTTTTTAAAGTTGCAAGAATTTAAATTTTAGAGTTGTACTTTATAATAGCCACAACTATTTTTTTTCTCTCAGTGTGCATATGAACACTTTGTATTAATATACAGGATGTCTTACAACTACCGCATTTCTTGAGATAATTTTGAGACGAAAATTCTAATAAATGTTGACTATAATATCCTAGTAAATGTTGACTATAATAATTTTTTAAATTATAAGCTAACTTTAAATGTTTATAAGTCAAAAACCATTTTACTTTTATAGCTTCTATTATTATTTCTGAATTCTTTTGAACATTCTAAGAGGAGACATTCTAAGACTATCCTAACGAAAATATCGAAGCTATTATAGTTTTTGAATTATAAATTATCTTCAGCCAATTATAATTCAAAAATTATTGTAGCAACGACATTTTTATATTGGAATTTTCATCTCAAAATTACCTTAAGTATATAATAATGTCCTTAAAAGGAAATGCGATAGTTATGAGATACCCTGTTTATTGTGAATTCTGTAGAGGTCATCAACTTTATTCAAGATTTTTCAAAAAATATATTTAATTAAGCAATGTATTTTAATATGTTATTTTATAGAATATATTTGAAATTACATTGTATAAAAATAATAGTATGATCGCGTGCGCGCGCGACTACAAAATCTGTATAACAATTAAATTGTTACGTATATCCAACTTGCATAATCGAGTTTGTAGACTGATTGAAGAACGTAATATGAATTACTTAATAGTGAGTGCATATTAACAATTAACTGTATGTATTAACAATTAAACGTTAATAGCGTTTAATTAATCACCTTGCTAGATGGATACATCGTTCGCTATTAAAGCGCGGCCGATTGTATTCGCACGATATGCATCGTGCAGTTTCCTATAAAATGGGATATATAAATGACTAGACGGATGAGAGAAAACAACGCATGCGTGTGCAATAACGGTATGCAAAACCGGCTGGTTTTAGCACAACTTATCATGAATGTTGCATTTGTATATCGACGATCGAAATTCGCTTATCGTTGCATTCGGCATTCGTGCGAATTCACATGGAATACACGGTGAGAGAGAGGAGAGAGGAGAGAGGAGGGAGGAGAGAGAGAGAGAGAGAGAGAGAGAGAGAAAGAGGAAAGAGTATCGATCATCGAATAGAAGTTGCCTCGAGTGCATTCTTTACTTACTGTGACCATTTGCTTCTTATACCGCCATTAGCTCGAGAACGAGACGTTAATTAGGAAAGTGTCGGACGTAACAGTGAAGAAAAATTGCTTGCGACTAGGAATTCAAAGACCATCCGTACCCCTTTAACTTCTGGATGGAGGTAAAGGCGCGTACGACGTGCCTTTAATTAAGCAATTTCGCAATGTCGAATGTTAATGTCTCTATCATTTAGGATAGAAGAGCAGGGGGTATCACTAGAAGTATAAAATGGGCATGACAGCGAGTGAAGTAAAATAAAATATTGGAAGAGGGCACAAAGAGGAACCTCGAGTAAATTATACGAATAATTCGATGCCGCATTAATTAGGCAAGTTAATAATTATGCAGATTGTACTATTTCTGCTTGAATAATTGATCAAGAATTGTATGAACTGCAACAAGCCATGCGTGCATATTGTCGAAATAATGCAACGTCAATTTGAATACAACTAATTATTACGGATCATTAAACAGATATTACGGATTACATCACGGTTAATTTATTATTCATCTTTTTTATTCATTATTTATCTGGCATATTGTAGATAATGTTCTGGGGGGGGGGGGGGGGGAAACTGGCGCCTTTTCCCCCCGCAAAAATTTGTGTTCCCCTTTTTTTTTTCCCCCCTTTAAACCGTTTCTT
>Ga0157364_1009347_pt1 | contig 10143 bp, 6 predicted proteins | sample AttsexASBM2_FD_111476 | JGI IMG/M metagenome (GOLD analysis project Ga0157364, IMG submission 111476) | Fungus gardens microbial communities from leaf cutter ant in Ribeirão Preto, State of São Paulo, Brazil - Atta sexdens ASBM2 | ecosystem: Host-associated > Fungi > Mycelium > Unclassified ... | reverse complement strand
TATATATACATATAATTGTGTATATATATCATGTCATATATATATATATATATATATATATATATATATATATATATATATATATAATATATATTTTATATATATATATATAAAATATATTATATATATATATATATATATATATATACATATATGTGTGTAATATATATATATTACATTACATTTTTCGGTCTCACGATTGAGCCATCTTCAGATGTGAAAATCGTATATGAACAGGTGATGTTATTGTTATTAAACGCAGTCGAAATAGAAATTAATAAATAGAAATAAAATTATTAACACGTTAATGAAGATAAGAGAGATATTTTATAGAGAGACGGAAATTATTCGCAAAACGGCTGGACGATCAGTTGTTTAAAATTTCTCGATGTTCTGTCGATGACAAGTCAAGTTAGATATAAATTAAAAGAAAAAAATTCGAGTAAAAGCGTCACTTTTGTAAAATAACTGGCCATTTAAATTTCGCATGTCGAGAAGATGCTCGTCAATTATTAAATTATTCAACGTCAATAGTGTTTGTAATGAAACAATATCGCAGTGGAAAATTGTATCACAATATAAAATTAACGATGTATAGAGATAAAAATTAATATACCAAAAAATATTTAAAAAAAGATCTGTGTTAAACATGTATGTTACTTTCTCGACAAATGAACACTGATTGAAAAATAATAAAATCATCTCAGTATGTCAATGTCAGATTTTATTTATTAGCGATATGTAAGCTTTGTATTTAACATTTCTGAGATTAAGCGCTTATTATAACAAGAATCTTCGTCTAAAATTTTATAATATTGTCCCAATCAAAGACATAATCATGTTCCGTTATCATTGATCAAGCAGATGTGTTTCATCGAATATGATTTTTGTGTTAATTAATTCTTGCTTTAAGTTTTTTGTCCTCTGTTCCACGCATGTTACATCATTACAGCTGATTTTACATTATTTTTGAAAGATGGTATTGAGGGTCTTTATATATTTTAATGTATTTATGTACTTTGTCTGAACTATAGAAAGACACCCTGATGTCGTCACTATTCAATTTTATGAATTTATCTGTTAAAGAATAAAAGGTACAGTGAACCACGATGGAAACACTGATGAACATCTTTCTCTTCTAAGTTATTGTGCGGTATGATCTTTCTTCGTAGAATACATTTGACTCCGTTATTAATTGTTTCGAAAATAAAATTAAGAGGGTAGTCATTCTGTAATATTTCAATTATCATCGTCAACTTTTTGAATGGTATTCTGAGTTTGAGAGTAAAAGAATTCAATCTATTAAATCAATGATAATTCCTCTTTTTTTGTGAGAGGATGGTTTGAAAAAAAATTTAGAAATCTCCTCAAAAAGGTACCAATCCAAATTTAGTTGATTTAGTACAACAAATCATACTAATCAAAACTCCTTATAAATCAAAGAACTGAAAAAAATACGGGCAGTAGAAATCAGAAGACGTCGCGCAAATAATATACCTATGAAGTGTGAAACTTCTTTATTCACTAAAACGCGCTTACATGTTTCGACTCACTTTTGAGTCTTCCTCAGAGACAACATAAACTAACATATAAAAATTGTGAATAAAAGTTATCCTATTATAGTTCCCCTACATCGAGAATTTAAATGTCAGAATTAAAATCAAAAAGAGTGAAGGAAAAAGGAAAAGAAAAAAAGAAAAGAAACTAGAAAATATCATAAAATAGAATATGGAGAACTAATTTATCAAACAACTTTAAGATTATAATTAATTATCTAGCAAATATTGGGAGTACAAATTAGTTAGGTCCGTTTCCCTAAAGATAGCTCCAGCTGTTGTGAATGGTTCATAGTGATAGCTGATTTTGGCGGTTTCAGAGAGGTTAAACATCTGCTAATAATATTCAGTTTATCGCTTTGAGTTTCATATGAAAACCTTGATTTTTACTATGTTTGAAATGTTGAATTTTGTGTTAACCAAGCAACATTTGCGGGAGGTTTTGATTTTCTGCTTTAATTGGAAGAAAAGTGCGGCTGAAGCCCATCGAATGCTTGTCGAAGTTTATGGTGACACTGCTCCAACTGAAAAAAATCATGTAGGGAATGGTTTCGACGTTTCAAGGATGGAGATTTCAGCGTTGAAGACAAGCCTCGCTCTGGACAGACAAAAAAATTCGAAGACAAAGAATTAGAGGCATACTCGAAGAAGATCAGAGTCAAACGCAAGAGGAGCTTGCAGAATCATTGGGGATAACTCAACAAGCCGTTTCTGTACAATTGAGAGCCATGGGAATGATTCAAAAACAAGGAAATTAGGTGCCTTATGAACTGAAATCGAGAAATGTTGAAAGGCGATTTTTCACTTGTGAACAACTGATTCAAAGACAACAGAGAAAAGGTTTTTTTGCATCAGAGATGAGAAGATGGAGATGGATATTCTACGACAACCCCAAAAAGAAAAAATACTACGCTAAGCCCAGTCAATCGTTGTCATTGACCTCAACATCAACACTACGGCTGAACATTCATGGTTCGAAGATCATGCTCTGTATCTGAGATCAAAAGGGTCTTGTTTACTATGAGCTGCTGAAACCTAGTGATTCCATTACGGGTGATCGGTATCGACTACAATTGATTTGTTTGAGTCGTGCATTGCGAAAAAAAACGACCGGAATACGAGCAAAGACATGATAAAGTTATTCTTCTTCATGATAATACTCAGCCTCATGTCGCTAAAGTCGGAAAAAAATATTTGGAAACGCTCAAATGGGATGTTTTACCACACCCGCCGTATTCTCCATTGCTCCTTCTAATTCTTGGTTGTTCCGAAGGACGCAGCACGATTTGGCAAGTCACCGATTCACATCTTTCGCAGAAATTGGCTCCAAAATTAGTTCCCCTCCAAAGACGAGTCATTTTTTTCGAGATGGAATTCGAAAATTGCCTGAGAGATGGGAAAAAGTAGTAGGCAGCGATGGACAATACTTTAATTGATCTGTTCATTCATTTATAATAGTTTTGAAATAAATGCACAAAAAAACGGATCGGACTAATTTGTACTCCCAATATAAGGACGCTCACTATGCTCAAAGAACATCATATCGCAAACATTACTATAAAAATAATTCAAGAACCGGCTCCTGATGTCAGTCAGTATCAGACACAGAGTCACTTTTTGTTTTTTAGCTAGTACTTTTCTGAAGTAATAAATGGAAAAATATAACATTAAAGCGTTAATCAATTCCAAAAACAAGAAAGTTGAAAAGTAATCGATAAACACGCCAGAAAGACTCATTACTGCATACGAACGACATTGACTGACAACAACTCAAGCCTTTCTAACTTGTCTATGTCGTGAGAAGCATTGAGAAGTCCCTCCATATCGTCTGCAGATTGAGTCTATGGATCTGCTCCTGATAAATATTATCTCTGAAATCAATCTCTTCCTGTAGTAAGGCTTCTCGTCTAGTATTGTAACATTGTCCCAATCAAAATCATGGCCTTTTTGCAACTGATGCTCCATTATGACATTACGAGATGTTCCATCGGATGGTTCTTATGCTCCGTGATTCTTGACCTCAGCTGTCTACACATCTGTCCCACATAACTCGCAACTCTTACACGAGATCTTATAAATAATATTCGATTTCTTCTCACGCGGTAAAGTTCTTAATAAATTCATTTAATCAATTGTACTCTAATGAATTCTCGCAATTTATTAGTACTATAAAACGATACCTCATACGCTCGTTATTCAATCTACTTTCTCAGTAATAAAAGGAATAGTTCATTGTTCCTTTTATTCGTGAGAATAAAAGGAACAATGAATCATGAAGGCTGCACTATTTCAACCTTATTATCATTAGCAATTCTTCCTATTACTAGCCATAATAATTTTCTTCGAACGATTGTTAATATTCTCAAATATAAAGTTAAATAAATAACCATTCTCTAACAATACTTTAATAATGAAAAACAAATTATCAAGGTGAAATTTAGGATTCGAAAGCAAAACTATCCTATCAACTAATCCCGCGATTGTACCTATTTTTTAAGAAACCGGGTGCTGTGATCAAAAATTCAAATATCTATTCGAAAAAGTCGGCTTATGGTACCAATTGAATTCCATCAACTCATTATTCCTATATCATCCAAAAAATCATAACAAAAAATTCAATCTACTTCACCCCTACTTCCATAGTGCAACTGAAGCCTAGGATGCTGAGAATTAAAAATATCAAGAATAAAACTAATCGAAGACGCAGATGCCGCCAATAATGCCGCCAATATGTCGTCAACAAACCTTTAGTAAAAGGGCAACGAAAACCGAATCGAAGATAAAACTGTAACCTCTAGCTTTCGCATAACTAGATTCGCTAATGGGAGACAACGGAGAGTCCCGTAAGTCTGCCTATATATAAAACACTATCAAAACCAAAAAAAGTAGAATCTAAAACAAACTGAACCGCTTTGATGAATTCCTCCTCCGATGAACAACAATTTCTAGAAATAAATCGCCAATGATCTTTAATACAGTCCATCGCATAATCAATGGGGACGTTAGTGAAGAGGCTCACAACATCCAATGACTGAATTAATTCATCACTCAAACGTCCTCTACCATCAAGTTTCTTAACAAGTTTAAAACTATTTCGATATGAATCTATTTGCCATAGGAATTGTTTTTATGATTATATTATGAAGAAACACCGCTAACAAATACAAAGGGCTATTTATCGAAGAAACTATTTATTATACGAAAGGGATAGGTCCTGCTTATGTATCTTCGGAAGAGCGTAGGCCCTTGAAGTATCCCATCATTACATAACAAACTTTTATATGTGAAATTAGCTATATACTTTTTTTTCCTTTCAACTAATTAATAAAGCGCATAAGCCCGTTACTATCCTCCTTGTCGGATCCCTTTCAACTATCTCAAGTATTCACATCCTGAAGCATCTCATTTACCCTGGAAGGGTATACCTGTCTATCCAATGTTACCGTCATTTCCTTTATCCACATGAAAAAAAAAAATAAAAATAATCCTATCATTCATATCTTAAAAAAACTCTAGTGTCTTTCGCTAGCTATGACAAACTCCTATCTACTTCCGTACAATGTAGGAAACAAGAAGCTAAGTTATTTAGTACAGAAAGTGAGTGCTTTAAAATCCGCTCATCAATAGGCAATTTGTTACTGTTAAATATTACTTTCAATACACTTAATAAGATCGACCGTTAAATTTAATCTATTGTTCAAAGATAAGGCAGAATTTCAGTTAATGTCATTGGATGTTGTATGGATTGTCCTCTTCACTAACGTCCCCATTGACATTGGCGATGGACTGTATTAAAGAACCATGGTTTATTTTTATTGATTTATTTCTAGAGATTGTTGTTTACCGGAGGAGAAATTCAAAGCAGTTCAATTTATTTTAGATTCTACTTTCTTTGGTTTTGATAGTGTTATATATAGGCAGAATTATGAGACTCCTATGGGCTCTCCGTTGTCTCCCATCATCGCGGATCTAGTTATGCGAAAACTGGAGATTAAAGCTTTGTCTGCGATTCGGTTTCCGTTACTCTTTTACTATAGGTTTGTTAACGACATATTATTAGTGGCACCTGCGTGGTTAGTTTTATTCTTGATATTTTTAATTAGCAACATCTTAGGCAATTGGCACTATAAAAATTCCCAAGTACTGTATCATTCTCGGTACATTATACATACAGTGTATAAAGTGTATATAACCGAAATAAAGAATAATTTTTCTTAATTTGGACCCTCCTAATCACTCGACACCTCCACAATAAACAAAGGAAAGAAGTCCTTTAGAGATATGTTCGTTTTGAAGAAAATCATAAAAAGAACAAATTTAATTTTCGGAATATTATTGTTTTTAAAGCGGTTATTGTTTTCATGTACTGCAACTTCAGCGATAATACTTCAGAAACAGAGAGTATGCGCATCGATTTCCAGATAGAAGAGTACCGAATCGGCGAATCATTACGTTAACCATATCATGTTTGGCTGCAACACGAATTATCGTACAATTATCGTACGTTTTGTTTTTTTTTTATTTTTTTCCAAGCAAAAACGATTATATAAAAAACTTTTTTTTTAGTTCAATCAATTAAATCAACCCCCTACACGCCGAAGTTTGACCATTTAAATTCGGAACATCTTATATATATGTATGTAAATGTATATATGTATGTACATACGTACATGTTTTCTTAAATAGCGCTCAGTAATTATATAATGCTATGTCTCATCAAAAATTGAATCGAAAAGTCTTGAGCCACTTTTTCTCTATAATACTTAATGTAGTAATTATTATCGAGTCAAGGTAATGAAATTGGCGCCATTAAACAGGTACACGTTAGTGACACGTGCCTAATAATGTGCGTTTACGTATTATACCGAACACGTAGTTCACACATTCTCTCGAATAAAAAACGTAGAATATCATAAAAAAAAAATGATTCAGAACATTTTGACTTAATTTTTTATTAGGAATAGCGTAATATGATTAGTAGCACTATTTAAGAACATCCTATACAGGATAACTCAAATAGCCTTAAAATATCACACTCCTGTGACTTCATTCTAAATGATTTTTTTCTTTACCAAAATTTTATCTGAAGCTTAATTTTTAAATTCTAGCGAAAAATAATTAGCAAATTAAGATACGCATAAGATTTTTAAAAATAAGATAAAAAGTGCTGAAAATATGCTTCTCGATTAGAACCTAAGTGATACGTTACGTATTTTTTTATCTTAACTAAACAACTTAAATTCTATCAAATTAAAAAGTAAAAACAATTAGAATCTTAGACCATGTGAAAACACAAACGATAAATTAGAAGTCTATACCGGTCGAAGCTGGATCTTTAATGCTTTTAAATAATTTCTATGTGAATTTACCAATACTAAATACGTAATTATTGTATTTGAACTGCGCGCCGAAATGATTTTTTTAATTTGTAAACGCAATCAAACTACTATAGTAATATCACAAATTAAATTTATAAGCAATTTAATAATTTGATGCTTAATTTAACATCATATTAGAAAGATGTTAACGTTACTAAAAAGTAAAACTTAAGTGATATTATCTTTATTTACTTATTAACTCTAATTATATGCATCATTTATATAAGATTTGATATCAACAACTGGCGTTAAGTTAAATTCCACAAAATTTTATGTATCATTCATATAAAAAGATTTGGTGCCAAATAATTGGTTAAATCCCATACTAAATTAAATAAATAATATTAATTCTAATGATATGTATCATTCATTTTAAAAGATTTAATATCAACAACTGGCGTCAAATTAAATCTTACAACAACTATACCAAATAAAATAAAGAATATAATCCAAGTAGTATTATCTTTAATTTTTGTACAACGAAACCTATAAATATATCTTTGTATTCCTATTACAGGCTCTTCTTATTTCGATCTAAATGACTTTAATTCTTCTTATATGTAAGTTTTATATTGCAATTCATTCAAGGACATTTTTCCTTCCAATCAAAGTAATAGTTATTTAATTCTCCTTCAAAACATTATTCAAAATGTTATGTTGTGACAAAATTACATTATCTTGTCCTTTCAAATGTTACCACAAAAAATTAAAGAAGTAAACATTTGGTGCTGCTAGATCGAATAAAAAAAAACTATAGAAATAATTCAGTTTAATAATAGTTGATAAAAATAAATAATAAAAGATAATTATAATTTTAATGTAATAATGAATTTAATCTGAATGTTTTTTTTACATTGAATAAAATTAACTATTTATTCCTTTTTTCTTCATAATGTGTGTCTTACAAATACAGGTTTATTTATTAACTAGTCCAGAATCGAAGTGATGGCGGTATTGATGCAAAGGATCACCGAGCTGACTGGAAGTAGCTCCACAAAAAGCCGAAGTAATTTACTTTCAAGACTTCGAGGGAGCCGCCTCTAACAGAGATGGTAGTTAGGCCAATCCATATCGAAGTGAGCCACACGATGAAATATCTGGGGCTCACATTGGATGAAAGTTCTGGAGGCATTTCCAGATTATTCAGATCGGACATGATAGCAACAGCACTGTGACGCCTTCTGCCCAATCTTGGTGGTCTAAACTCCAAAGTCCAGCATCTATGCAAATATAATGCAATTGGTGCTCCTTTATCGGGGCGCTGCTATGGCCCAAGGAGATCGTCAAATAAACGCATCAAATAGACGAATCGCTGCACGGATAACTTGGGCCTACCGCACAGGGTTGCCAAGTTAAAAAAAATAATTTCCTTAGAATTTGTAGTAAAATTTCCCGAGAAAAAAAATTCTTAAAAACAAAATGTGAGAAATTTCCGAGAAATTCCTAAAAAAGTAGAAAATTTTATAAAAATTTAGGGAAAAAAATCACAAAATTCCTGAGAAAAAATTATTTTTTTATTTTATGTTTAGTAAATAATGTGCACAAACTAGAATATAAACAAATTATTTTATTTTAATAATAAAAGTATTTCACAAATATACAAATATAGCATTATTTAATATAATATTACGAATTATATACACGTACATTGTATACACTTTCTAAATCTGTATTAGTTTTTAAGTACCTTAATTTTTATTTATTAAAAAAATTTTCAAAAAATGCCTTCAAAATTGACTCTCAAACGTAAAGACCCTCTTAACTATTATTATAATTTTTGAATTGTTTTTATTATAGTTTTAACATTTCCTCTCTCACGGACTCCGACGACGAGAAATAAATTCACTGGAAGTTTTAAATGCATTACATCATGTCTTTTCTTGCCGACCGACTACCGAGGGTTTGGACGAGGTTGACTACCATTCACTAACACAATCATGATCGACTGGCCAGCAGTGGGTCACCTTCTACATCGACAAACACGGTACAAGAACATATTTCAATAGCTATGGCTTGCCGCCTTTGGACTCAAGATTCCTCTTCGCCGAAACTCCATCACATACCGCTGAAATACGACACTGCAAGGAATACTATCTCAAACTTGCGGGCAATACTGCTATTTCTATATTTTATGTGTAATAATTATAATCTTAGTTTCTTAATCTGCTTATCTCTGATTGTAAACGCAATGACCAATTGATCGTACAGTTATTTCATAAATTTTTTCTTCGTCGTAAACATAAAAAAATAAATTCTCATGCTATATGCCGTCATGTTCAATCTACTCTTTTAAAAAATAAAATATAAAACAAATTTTATGTAATATCACTTTTTTTCTTTTTAAAATAAACATTTTTGATCATGTAAATTTCTGTTTCTTACGCCTAACTCGTCTCCTTTTACATTAGTCATCTTTTCTCACGTACTTCAGATTTAGATAATGTTCATTAAAAACAAAATATAGAAAAAATTTTTCTTTTAAAATAATGAATTCGAATCAATGTACCGATTACGATGTTGCGTGCCGGCGCGAACTTGTTCATTCCTATTTTACTTCCCCTTTTTCCCTAGTGAAAGCAAGAATATTTTCTCCCGAAAATACTCGTAAAAGTCCTCGTCATAAATAATAAGAAAACTCTTTCATTAAAACGTTAATACGCTAGTGACATTGAGTCGCTCAGCAAAAAATTATCTACAGAACAAAAAATTGTATTTATATCCGTTGCCCGCATCTTCCCCCTATACGAAAAAATGTCTCGGTCCCAAGATTTCCTTGGTGTCACAGTATTCATCCCTGTCGACACCTTCACTCTTCTCCAGCCATCACTTGGACAGACTATGGACAGACTATGGACACCAATCAGCGTGTAGGCAGCCATGGACTGAGTCAATCAAAACGCACCATTCAATTACTTCATTACCCATATCCTCGCGTCATCGACCAATCAGAGCATGCCATTTTCCAAACAAATCACATTTCCGGCGCCGGAGGTGGAGTAGTGGGAGTTTGTTTTGATAGCCCATATACTATTGATGCTTCTTTGATTAATTGCACACAAATCTTATCATAGATTTTTCTCAAAAACGAAATTATATTAGGTGTACAAAAAAGTTCTGAGCTTTAGATTTGATACAACCGAAATAACAATTTAAATTTTATATATCTTCCCGCCTTTTTGTGGTTTTAAAGCGTTAACATTTGGCCTTCT
>Ga0157364_1009346_pt1 | contig 10143 bp, 5 predicted proteins | sample AttsexASBM2_FD_111476 | JGI IMG/M metagenome (GOLD analysis project Ga0157364, IMG submission 111476) | Fungus gardens microbial communities from leaf cutter ant in Ribeirão Preto, State of São Paulo, Brazil - Atta sexdens ASBM2 | ecosystem: Host-associated > Fungi > Mycelium > Unclassified ... | reverse complement strand
TGTGTGTGTGTGTGTGTGTGTGTGTGTGTGTGTGTGTGTGTGTGTGTGTGTGTGTGTGTGTGTAAAAGATAAAAACAGCTTATTTCTAGATTTAATTAAAAAATATAGACTAGTATAGATACATCAATATAAACAAAACATTATTGGCTTAAATGAAAATTAAATAAAACGCATTAAATAAAATGATTTTAAGGTTAAATAGAATTATTTTAATAAATATTTGCGAAAAATATCAGAGTCATTTTAAATTATCTAAAAAACATATCAATTTTTCAAACCTTTTTAGGGTGTTTAAAAGAGATACTTGATCGAATCATTAATCATTATCTTAAAAATTAATCTTCATTTAATAAATCCTGAAAAGTTCTTTCAATAAAAATAAAAATGACATAAAGTAATTCAGCATTTATTGATTCACACCTCGAAGTTCTCTTATTATAGTATTTATAATAATCATCGTTAGAATCGTGGTAATAATAATTAATAATAATAATAAATCGTTATTTTCGAATTATTGTACATTGATATATTATCTCATATAATATTTATATCTCATAGATGTGCTCTATTAATATTTATATTTATATATTTATAGACTTCACTATTCCGATTAGAGAATAGATTTTTAAAACTCTCTATACTTTATCACCTGCCAAGAATAAATTCTGGCAAACAAGAAACCGAGAAAACTATGCTTGCTTAAAAAGAAAACATATCCCCATCAAACATTATTAATGTTTTAACATTTTTTTTCTACTTTGCCGAAAAAACTTGCCGTGTTCATCGAAAATTAATCTGAGAATAAATTAATTAAAAGTGTTAATTTCAGAATTAACTTTCGATATCAATTATTATTAATAATAAATAATTTATGTTGAAATTTAATTAAAATTAGTAAAATAATAGTTTCTAATTCTTAAATAATTAGAAATAAAAAAAAATAATAACGTTTACTAAATACGTTTTGATAAATACATTAAAAAAGCTAATTTTATTAATAACAATTAATATCGAAGATTAATGGGGAAAACTCTTTACTTTCATTTCTTTTTTTTTACGCAGAAGCCAGCATTATCGCATTTTTACAAAAAAAAATTTACAGTAAATATAGTCTAAACTTACAGAACTCACATACTAAAGATACAATTTCGTACTTAAAAATGGACCTTGTAAGTCACAGAATTATGCTATATCAATGATCGTAATAATGATCATAACAATAACGATTGTCGATGTATATAATATTAACAATTATAATAATAGAGCGATAAGCCTCGCTTCTGCCGCAGACAGAACACTATGCAATTGACTTATACCTATTGTCCCCTTCGAAAATTAGGGATCCAGAAACCGATATAATTTCGGTGAATTCAGTCGAAAATTTCATAACAAAAGTATATAAGTTCGTCATAAGTTTATTTTTTCTGAAAAATAAAAAGAATTAATTTATTTACATAATGTATAATCCATAAATATATAATTCATTGTAATAAATAAATGGTTAATAGAAATCATTAATTAGGTCAAATAACTTCATAATTTAAATAGAAAGAAAAAGTTCTCTTAATTTTTTTGTAAACTAATTAAAAACCATATATTGAAAATAATGATTTCATAGATTAGCAAATACAAAACAATCTGAATTTAAATTATAACGCAGAATGTTAGAACAATGATTATTTGCAGGAATATTTCGACTTTACTTTTGGCATTGTACAATAAGATAAAAATGACTTAAAGTTTCAAAATGTTCCTGAAATTCATATAGAGTTATATACAATTTCTGTTCCAATATTCTACGCTAAATTTCGAACTTCTTTTTTGAATTCGAATTTCTCCGTGATTATTTAAAACCTTTTTCTTTTTCTTTTAATTTTTAATCTGTACAAATATATAGGATATGAAAGGATTAAGTGTGAGATAACTGGAGAAAAGGATATTTCGCGTAAAAATAAAACGAAAATAAGTCGAAATTAATAATAATAATAATAATAATAATAATACAATCTTTTTCATATCACATCATGTTCAAAATTTTACATTTTATATTATATTATTTCATATTTAATGATTTTCTTTTTTCTTTAATTCCGAGATCTATTTCGAAAATTAATAAATCAAAATCCGACAGAATTACATCGGTTTCTTGATCTGATTTCGATCTTTCCGAATCTTCTTCATTAATTTTTATCACGTGACTTTCGATCGCGTAATAATTAATTCATGTTTAAGAAAGAAAAAAAAACGCGATGTGGTGCTACATTCAAAAAGACTAGATGCTACATTGTTATCGAAATTAAATAGTAAGAAATAAAGACTATTATTATGTCGAAAAAATGAAGAAGCATTTCCGAAGAAATGTTTTTAGCGATTTTGTACTTTTTTGATTAAAGATTTGTTACAATCGCTCTTTCGTTCGCTAGAATGCGCCGTTAGATGTGTGAGTGAATGAGTGCGTGTGTGTATCGGCTGTTCAATAATAATTCTAACGCTCAACATATGTGCTCATCTCTTTAATTTCTTCTTCATCGCTTCTTATAAAAGTTCATATAGTGTTATCTATAATATTTAACACGATGAACCATACTTACGTGAAAAATGTAATATATTATTATTATTAAATAACAATATATTATACTCCACGCATAAAAATTAAATCATGTATTTTTTTTCTTTATAGAGAAAAAAGCACAATTTTTTCGCAAGTCCGTTAGTAATATTTTTTCCCTATTAACACACCATTGGAGATAAACGCATGATTTCGATCATTAAAAAGGGGACAGATCGTTGTTTGTGTTTGGCTGCTTGATTTGTTTAACGCAGCTCTAAGTTATAACAAGTGAAACGACTTAAAGACGATTATACACGGAATTTGTTGACTTTTCTAGATTAAGGATCCTTAAGAATCGTGTCTCGGAATTTATATCATTATAAGATGTTTTACATCAATCTTTAGTGGCAGATTTTTGTAGCCAAGAAAAAGTTATATTAGTCTCCATTAAAATAAATATTTTTATTTTATTCGAAATATATAAAATTAAAGTAAAAAATTTTATTTTGGAGAAAAATAAACTCCAAAAGTAAGAAAAATAATGTTACATCAAATTCTAATCTACAAAAATTTTTTTAATCTTTAAAGCTCAATTATTTATTGGATTTTATATTTGAAGGAAACTTTCACAATTATCGATTAATATTTGAATAATTAATTTTTAATTGATTATATATCGGAATTAATTATTCAAAATTTTTTAAATTACTGATATCTAAGTTATTTCTTTTAAGAGAGGAAAATAGACCAAAAAGTCTGCCATTAAATCACATTTATTATTTCGTTTGTCATTATAATGGAACGCGACAAATAAACGCTCAAAAACTTGTCCGAACGTTTCTGTAAAATTCCGCGATATTTTGCGAGAGAGAAAGTTCTAAATTTTTTCCTCCTCCGAGACTATATTTTTACAAACTATCTGTGAAAAAATTTTATTTTCAATAGCCTAACAATTAAATTTCTATTATTATGCAAAACGATTCGACAATGTAACAAACGACAATGTTTCCCACTTTCGCTCATCGTCACTGGCAATGAATTATATAACACTTATATGTATTATTTAAACATCTCCATACTTATATATAATGTATTCAACATTCCCTTTTTCACATCAAGAAATTAAATTTGTATTTTCTTTCCATTTTTTATCATGATAAAAAAAATTGTTACATCAGTTTTCTTAAGTTGCATTAACGTCAGCATAATGTAATAAAAATAATTTTTTCCGCAAGAAAAGATTTTTACAACAAATTGGCATTGATTTGTTTGTTATAACTCTAAACATTTCTACAAACGTATGCTAATTTAATCATAAAAGAATTAACTCAATAATCAATGCATAAAATTTGGTGTTTCGTAAATCCTAATTCAAATTTTACAATTTTTGCTTGCAAAATGATGTAACAGCATTTTCAATTTTTTAAATAGTACATTGCCAGTGTATGGACGTAGTAGTTTCTCTGTATTGAATTACTCATGAAAGTACGGCATTCACGGTAGTTTTCGTTTTATAATACTAACCATTTTATAATTTTCGGTCGAGAATAAACTTGTGAGAAATGGAAATGCTTCTCATGTCAGTCGCAACACTTCTTTCTTATTAAAATTACTGCACTATTCATCTTCGGTATCACCATCGCTACTATAATCCTGTAATGTGGGTGGTCTCGAGAAAGGTGCCTCGTTAGTTTGACTGCAACATTTAGAGAAAAAAAAATTATTTATCCAAATCTTATTAATCGCGTTCATAATTTTAATTAGTTTACATTTTTTGTATTAAAATTGTTCTTTTAAATTACATTATATTACAGTTATGATTTCTTTAACGCGATTCAAGAAAATTATAAAGCACTCACGCTAATCTACGATAATGATTCAACCATTCTTCTAACATCTGCGCAACAAGCAATGGTCTTTTGTGAAGTTTCTGCTGTGCTACAAGTATTCCACCCTCTGTTCTGCACACATCCAACCATTCTTTATAGATTGATTCCTCACGACCGATTTCATCCGTCGTGAGAAAGTGTATTGGCAGGAGCTTATGCTCGCGATCCATTAGTGGCATAAAGGTGGTCTGCATTTGAATCTGTAGCTGCTCGAGTGGACTGTTGTTCCCGCTCACTACCCCATGGGTCGCGAGGGGCGGTATTCTGGACGAGGCATATGGCTCGATTGGAACCAACGCCGTGAAATGGCCACGAGTATAACCCAATGCAATTGGTGAACGGATGCAAAATGAGGGTTCCCATAATAGTGGTAGATAAACGCCTTCGAATCTTGCATAACCTGCAAAATAACAGAAATTGATATCTTAAATTAAAAAAAAAATTCTTTCCATATCGTAGAAAAGATTTCTGAAGAATTTCTTGAATCTTATGAATCTTGAGTTTTTGAAAAAAAATCTTTAAAGCTTTAAAGAAAATGTTATAAAATTTATATACAACACTAAAAAATTTTATTATATGAATATATAAAAAATATAACTACTATTTAAATTTAGTTATAACTAATTTAATTAGAAATATTAAATAAAAAATTATGAATTTAGGATTAATATGATATAATCACATAAATGTTCAGTAAACAATTAAAAAGCTAACGATAAATTTATTAACGATTTAAATTGGATTTAAAATTTTAAAGATTTTACATCACAAATAAATCAGAAAATTATTTTAAGTTTATAAATTAGTGATTTATTACTGAATGAAAAGCAAAAAATAGAGTATTTTTTTTTAAATTTACCTATATCTTCACCGCGAAAACTTTTAACATATTTAACTCCATAGACTATGATGGGTCGTCTTAAAATGTGGGCAAGGGCAAACACGTGCAATTGTTCTAACGCGCTTCCGGGTTGAGCGGCCGTTGCTAACAAGCTTTCCCAGTCTTCTTGCCATTGTGTTTCTTCTAAAGTGAAATCTAACATCCTAGATGCTTGCGAGGCTTCATACTCTCTCCAACGAGGATAAAAGCTAGGAAATTTTATATAAAATATATGAAACCCATTCTAACTAAATAAAAAATATATATTTATTCATTAAATGAACTTTTATATAATTATTTTTCATTCTTTTAAGAATAATTTAATATTTTTTTACAATTTTATTCATTTTCTTCTTTTATTATTGTTATTCTATCAATTAATCTATTGATCATTATTGGATGCCTTTCAACAACAAGCGACTCGGTACAACAGTGATCATCTCATCCTTGTTTAATATTGACGAACAACAAGGACATAATGATGCACCGTGTCACACCGTGTTATATGTGTCTCTTGTTGGAAGGCACCCATTATAAACTGAAAAATTAATTAACTTTTTAATTTTTTATTTTATTATTTTATTATTTATTACGAATTTGACATTATTCATTATTTACACACAAATTTTAATATATTAGGTGTAGTAAAAAGAAATCCATTATTTTTGCATGAAATTGAATGGAAAAATAATGGATTTCTTTTTACTATACCTAATATATATATTATATATATATATATATACTATATACTATACCTAATATATATATATTATATATATATTTATATTGAATAAATTAAATTGATATTTATATTGAATAGATTAAATTAAAATAAATTAGAATAAATTATAGATTAAAATATAGATTACAATATATATTTAATTGCAAATCTTACAATTGTCCAGCTTGTTGTAGAGTGTCAGCAAGCGCTCTCCTTAGAGCATTGTCCCTATCGAAAACACCCCAAGTAGCCTGCATAGCAGAATCTAGAAGACAATCTCCGGCCGATCGGTTCCAGAGTGCGTGTAAACGACTACCTAATCGTTCAGTAATTTCTAAAGACCAATTTAGAGCTGGCGGTTCGCCACCACCGCCTTCCAATTGCTGTTGAGCTTCCTTATCTAACAATTCCTCTAACATCTGCTCTTGTACAATACTCGGCAGATCTTCAACCTAAAAATATATATCTATTTCAAATATAAACACACACACACACACACACACACACACACACACACACACACACACACAGAGAGAGAGAGAGAGAGAGAGAGAGAGAGAGAGAGAGAGAGAGTGTATATTCTTTATATAATCACTTTTATAAGTGAGTTATAATTATTTCAAATAGAAATTAAATTTGAACATTATTGAACATTAAGTCCGAACATTATTTATTATTTAAAAATATTTACTTTAAGGAATTAAAACATTTACTTTTCGTCTAATTTATATTAAAATGTATGTACATATTAAATTGTAATATATGTCATAGTAACCTCGGCTGGCAATGCGAAGGTTGCCATATCGGTAACGAAATAACAGGGGAATGAGCCCTTGCGTAAGCGTATACTGTTGGTGACATGTCGGCGAATCTGTACCGCAAGATCAGGTGCGACATAACTTGGTACTCTTTTCACCCCTGAACCCGAACCTTCAATTTGCGACAACAATGTTGCTAAAATATCTTCCCTTTGAAACCTGCAAAAAAGTCCCAATTAAAATTCTATTAATTTATTAATGTTAAGAATCGTATTTTATATAATAGTATCGGTTTATGGAAGCATTTATCTAAATTATTTATGTTTACCTAATAGCCAAGTGCACCAAAGTGTGTCCAACGTCAAACGCGCTGCTTCTATTGAGGAGCAAGACCTCAGAATGCGTTAATTGGCGGGCAGGATCGCCACCGCTTGCCAGGTAAGCTTCAACAGGAGTGTTGTCACCCTCTACAATACCAAGACAAGCGTTTAACCAACACCAATCAGTGTGGCGTCTTAACTGCTTCAATCGACGTTCATAATCACAGTTATTCGGAGATTGAGGAGTTGACAAACTATCATTCCGATTCTCTGCATATCTATGTGGGCCTCTAAAAAGTTAAAGATAAGTTATAAACGAATTAAATAATTTATTAACAGAAGAATATTATATTATATAGAATAATATATTACAATAACGCATATTTGTAACTCAAGAAAATATAGTCAGAAATTACATGTATTTAAAATAAAATATTAAATTTGATATCATTAATCTCTAAATATATTAAATATATTTCCTCTAAATAAAATTTGTATATTTTCTCTGCAGATGTGAAATATAAAATATTAATTTAATTACCTCCTTCCTATCGCTAAATTATCCTCTCTTTGTGTCTGATGAATATAAGGTGCATGTGGGGGCGATGGTAAACCTCGTTGACTATGTTCTCTCTCGGGACTCGGTAAAATCACTCCTACATTTCCGTGTGTCCCCTTATCCCTTCTATCTTTCTCCTTCAGATGACCACACATCACGCATTTAGTCGCCTTGGGCCAGTTCTCGTAAGTACATACATGACAGGACCATTTTTCTGGATGCATATTGTACAATCTTTCCGGATGGAGATTAATCGGCGAGGGATTCAATTGGGAATTCGATCCCGAGTTTGGTGGTCCATCGGCCAATCGCAGTGGTGCTAAATGTTCATGTAGATTCGATGCTAATGAATTGACAGACTGATTAACCGGCTTCCGGTTACTACATTGTACGCACCGCGTTGTATTTTGATAATTAAGATAAGTGCACATGCTGCAAGCCCACTTTCCCGCCGAAGGCAGATTCTGGCTATAATTTTGCGAGGTGAAATTATCCGTAGGGCTTATCTGGGATACTGGACCGGAAGCGACGTTGGAGGAACCTCTTTGAGGGCTAGGATCTCGAAGACGATAAATATCTTCGCCCAGGAGAGGCTTGGCACCTCTGCACATGGTGCATTTTAAAGAAGAGGGCCAATTCTCATAAGTGCAGTATTCGCAAGTCCATTTCTGTTCTGTTTCCTCGAGTCTGCTGGTCATCTTCAATGGATGGAGAAATTAATTGATGGAGCTTTTGGTCTCGTTGTTGCGAGAGATGCAATATTTCTCGATGTGGAAGAAAAGTTGAAAGATGACGTTGAAATGTGCACTAGACATTAAATATTTTTTTAAATATCTTAGTTGAATTTTCTATGCTGCGCAGCACAATCTATTTGAGACCAAGTAGGAGATTTGAGACCAAGTATGGTTTATAGCCCAGTATACGCTATGTGATTAGCATTATGATTGATTGTAATTAAATAAAGCTACTAGAGATGTGCCAATATAGACATTAGTGGAAGAACCTGAAAAAAATATTAATATTTATTAAATATATTGTAAAAAATATAAATGAAGATATATATATATATATATATGTATATGACATAATAAAATGTTATATATTATATGTTATATATTATATATTATTGCTCCTATAACTAAAAACAATAATGGATGCTGTCTGATAATAAAAGTTGACAAATAATGTTCTATCTTTGTTGTTATTCATGGAGCCAAGAAAGATAGAACAATGCAATGTCGACTTATACGACTTCTTGCATTCAAAATGAGATAAATATATTATCTAAGTATACAAAAAAAAGTTAAATAGATATTGAAAGAGCTAAAATTTTTTTCTTAAAGTTAAAGATATTAAAAAAGAAAATTACATGAAAAAAAAGGATGAAAAAACATATAGAAAATGTGATAAAAAGAAAATTTTCGCTATTAAGTTAATTCATTTAATAAGCTTTATGAAGAGAAAGAAAAAACAAAGTGAAGAAAGAAATATCCATTGATAAGTTATGTTTATCATAATTATTAATTGCATTCTTCCTTCTTTCTCTTTTTTCTTTTTTTAGTCTATATCTTATTTTATAGAAAACACAAAAAAAGCACAATTGAAATGAAAACATCTAAATTTACATGTATATATATATATATATATATATATATATATATATATATACTAAATATACAAAGTATAAAGTGAAAGTACAGACATTCGGAATATTTAAAGTTGAATATTCAAATGCAAAAGAGATAAATTTGATCTTTTTAATCACATTTTTGCACGTGACCTTCTTATGTCAAACATAATCATTATAGAAGTTGTACGATTATTTCTAATGACTTTGAAAGCAGGTAGATACATATACGCACTTTGAATATTCAAAATTGGAATGCTTGCATCGCTCGCTCTTTCTAGCCGAATTTCGCGAAGTTGGTGAACACTGAACGCGCGGTACCGCGTGACTGATCTCCTATAATACCTTCTTCGCGTCTCCCAAAGAAACCTAACCTGGCGGAACGAGAAGCGAGTTCTCCCATCAACAAGTCCCTCGACGAGCGTGAGAAACAACAAAAATTTAAGAGATCGAGCAGCTCGTACTACTTTTTGGACGGTCAAAAGGCGCGCATCTATCTCTAAGCAGTTGAACTGGTAACCTTGGCGTTATATCCCGTGCCACCTTGTGGAGCCCCGCACGTTGCCAGCTACCGTCACACTCGACTATCCTCCATAAGAGATCCCTCAGTTCGGCACCGTCCAATCGACTCATGTACTATTCATGCACCAGCGAGCGCGCAGTTTTCATAGCGCACAGCTCGTGTCAGCTCGCATTCGCGGGAACGGACAGGTAGGTTAAGCTCGGTCACTCGCACGCACACGTACGTGCTTGTACACGCGCACGATCAATCTCGCGAGCGCCCTTTCTTCCTTCGGGATTATCCGACGACGACGACGACGACGACGACGACGACGAC
>Ga0157364_1009345_pt1 | contig 10144 bp, 2 predicted proteins | sample AttsexASBM2_FD_111476 | JGI IMG/M metagenome (GOLD analysis project Ga0157364, IMG submission 111476) | Fungus gardens microbial communities from leaf cutter ant in Ribeirão Preto, State of São Paulo, Brazil - Atta sexdens ASBM2 | ecosystem: Host-associated > Fungi > Mycelium > Unclassified ... | reverse complement strand
TCGTCGTCGTCGTCGTCGTCGTCGTCGTCGTCGTCGTCGTCATCGTCGTCGTCGTCGTCGTCGTCGTCGTCGTCGTCGTCGTCGTCGTCGTCGTCGTCGTCGTCGTCGTCGTTGTCGTCGTCGTCGTATAACCCGCGCGCGCGCGGCTTCCCTGGTCTTCCAGTTCTCAGCTCCCGTTGAATACCGCTGATTGTCCTCCACTCGCTCGCTATCCCGCCCTCTCCTCTACACCCGAATCCCCCTATCACCGGGGGTGGAAGGGGGATGAGAGGGAGACTTCCACTCCTAACCATTCTCATCCTCCTGCCAGTCCGAACGAAACCCATCCCCGTAGGGGCGCCCTATCCTCCCCACGGTGCCGTTGCTACTCCTACCCACTCCACGATAATGATGGCAATCAGACCCTCAGAAAGGATTTCAGGAAATTCTCTCGCCTTTTTGTCGGCGGCCGGGGTGGCAGCGGCGGCAGCGGACGCCACAAACACCGGTCGCCCCGTCGTCCTCGCACTCGTGGCAGCGGTACCCGCCCCTCCCTCTTTATCCTCTCTACGTCCTCCTCGCTATCCCTTTATTCGCTTCGTCACGCTTTCTTCCACGGCCGATACAGCGATCGCGACATATCCAAACCGCTTGCTTTTCAAGTTGATTTTACGTGAAACGTCATACGCATGATAACACATTGTAGGAAATCTGTATCGTGTTTAAGTATCCGGTTATAATCAGATTGTTTGAATTTCGAGACTTTTAGTGAGAAATCCGTCTATTTAAAGAATAATTACTTTTAAACTTCTTTTCAAGTTTCTGTCAAAGTTCTTTTTTAATTACTGATCGTTAATTATTAATCACGTCTGATTTGTTTTGGATTTTCGATCTTAAAGTTTCTGCGAAAATATTTTTGATAATTTTATGCGGTGTTTGATATCTATTATTTTCTTACATAATTATAATACGATTTTAAAAACAACTTTTATGTAATTTGGGTACTGCCATATATTTGTCATGCTCTAATTACTGGAAAAGTGCATTTTGTTTTTCTCCGCCGTTGCCAGAAAAGCTAATCATTATCGTTATCATTCCTATAAATAAATACATTATAGTAAGAAACGAATCGTAAAATGAATATTGAAGACAAATATTGCGTTCAAATGTAGTATTTTTGTCAGCATATACGGCTATAAACCTGGCAGTTATTCCTTTTGCAAATCATAACGAAGAAAGTAGTATCGTACCAGCAATAAAATTTATGATAATCAGTTGCACCCTCACCGGGAATTAATCATCGCAGCTGTAATGACTGCATATAACACGCGGTGACGTTGCCTCATAACTAATGCATACGATGGAGCGTGAAGCTCGCTTTATCATATCCCAGATTTTATCAGAGTTCACGGTACACGATTTTCAATCAGTTTTACGTATCTGCAACGTAACTCACATATAACAGTCGTAAATTTTAGCAATAAAAAATCATCGGTCATAACTTCAATATGTTCTTATACGTAAAAGTGTTGCTTGTCGGAAATAATTATACATTGCTTACCAGTTTAGTTTCAATTAAGATATAATATTTTTATTCTATGAAGTTGTTTATTTAAAAAATGGCATGTTATTAAAATGTCATAATATATACACAATAGTTTACAAATTATTGGGCTGTCCAATATTTTTTTTTTATTTTTTTTTTTATTTTCTGAAATATATCTTATATAAAGCATTTTTTACATTCATAATATTAATTATAAGATTATTGATAAATAAAATAGATTTTTGATAAATAAAAAGCTAATCTTGTTTTTCTTTTAAACATAATATTTTAAAAACAACTTCTTCATAATTTTGGATGCTGCATTGATTCCACTTTTCATGTTTTTAATTATTAAAAAAGTGCATCTTGTTTTTCTCCATCATTGTCAAAGAAACTAATCGATATCGTTCAAAATTGTTATAGAATCTTACAATTAGTTAAAATATTAATATTTTTACAGAGATTAAAAGAATTTTTAACAAATTTAACTTTAATAAAATTGTATTTTTTAGTTAAGTTTAAATGAATTATTTATTTTAATTCAAAGCTTGTAAATTTGCAATAAACGATTTTTTTTACTAAGAAAAAATTGATTGTAGATTGATCAAAGTCATTGAAATTGAGATAACTGATTGTATGACACTTTACATTTTCAGTTTGTGTCTCTTCTGTGAATGGTTATAAAAGCAATATACATGAAATATTTATGGTTTTAAAAATGAGTCAGTTTCTTAAAACTATATGTATTGACAGTTCTCAAATACTTTGCCAAGCAGAAATTTGTCCCCTACGAATTACTAGTCCATCGATTAACGATGTAAGATGTCAGTCACTTATCGCGAGAAGAATGAGGGTCTATTTTATTTCGGAAGTGATAATAATGACGTTGCAGAAATCGACGAAAGCGTTCTCTTTTCTTTTCTTTTCCTCTCATCTTCTCAGTATTAAAATTGTCTTGCTCATAAAACTGTATAAAATACACATAGATTTTTCATAAAGCTGCAGAAACATTTGAATATTACGATTTGCAAATATAATTCTAAACAGAATTTTATTAGTCGAGACCGATTAGCAAGCCGTGATGTCAATCGCTCGTGGCGGGGTAAACGAGAATCTATTTTATTTCGAAAGTGAGGACGGTGACATCGCAGAAATCGGCGGGCGCGTCCCCCGTCGGCAACGAAAAGCGAGAGCGAAAAAGAGAGAGTCATTAGTCAGTTAATCATGCGTTATCGTGTGTGCTTAATGTTCCGTCAATGAAGGAGTGACTGGGGAGTGAGCATTGGAAAAGGGACTCCCTTGATATGCGCCCCCGCCTCCTCGCCCTTTTTTGCCTTTCCTTGGCTGGCAGTCAATATTGTCGGCGTGCATAACAGCGTGCGAGCAACAGATCACGCACTACCACACTCGACACGATCTCAACCCTCACCTTTGTCGCGGTTAAAGGGCCCGTTTCTTTTCTAACTAATGGAGGTGACGGGGTAACTTTGGTCGACGCTTTGACGCTAAAGGGCCAATCTCGCTGCAGCTTTTACCGCGTTTCTAGGAAGCCCTGAGTGCTCTCAGGAAATCCGATGAGAGATTACTGATAAGTACTAATTTCTCGTATATAACTGTAATTGAACTTAAAACATTTATTTATAATGATTTCGAAAGTAACATATCATTTATGGATCTAATAATCAAGAATTAGAAGAAACAAAAAGTAAAGCAGGCTTGTATAATTTATAACTGAATCTCGCGATCTCTAAATCGAGTGATATACACTATTAGAAATGTAACCACGAGCTTTCTTTACATATAGATGAAGCTCGTGATTGAATGAAATTAAAAGTAATGATTTAATTGAAAATTAAGTTATATAATATAGTATAGTAGTTAAATGTAATGAATTTATGAATTTAATATACTTTTTATAAAATTTTGTGAGAAGTATATTAAAATTCATAAATTTTCATGAGAAAAATACATTAGATTTCATATACACAAATATACTATTTCAATTATAAATGAAATTAAATTCAAATTGTATAACTTAAAAGTATATTAAATTCCATGAAATTTTCAATAGTGTATGTACGTATCTCTTATATTTTAAAAAGCAGAAATACTCAAAGAATACAATACAATACAAACTGAAATAACTCAGAGAATACAATACAATCATAATTTCATTTTTGAGAAATTAAAAAATTTTTAAACTTGCATAATTCGACAACTGAAAAGATGAAGATTCAAAGAAATTGTGGATTTATAAATATATATTTAGTTTAACATGTAATATTCAGCACATTATTAAATATTAAAATAATCAAAATTATCAAAATATTTATAATATATACACATAAAATAATTATTAAAGTAATTATAACATACATCATTTATATTCATCGTTAATCAAAATGTGTATTTTATTAAAATGAAATGTGTTTGTAATTTAAAATTACATTATCGGGATGTAGAACGTTACGTAATGTGGAAGTAATTATCTGTGATGCAAATATGAACATTCACAACCCTTCAAATGAAATAATATCTTCGCAGTCAAAGGAGTGCGAGACATCTGCCACATTTTAGGCAAACTAAAATAAGGGATGATTTCGCAATACAGTGCCATCTGTTCAGAAGTAGAAGAAACCTGGGAGAATTTTGCGCACAGAAGACAACATTTCGCTATTGATTCGAAAAATAGCTAACTTTGCTGAAGATGCTGAGAACGCTCATATCCAATGCGCTTCCATCGTCATCCTCTTAACCGATCATCGTTAATGTTCTCATCACAGCCTGTCAACATTTCGTGATCATGTCACGATAAAATTTTTGCAACAAGAGATATAATCCATACCAATCTGAATTCGATTATCCAAAGCGACAAAATATTTATAAGATTAAGTTTAATTGTTTTGCTATTAATTGTGATAAGTCATAGTTACATAAGCCACTTTTTGAATTTGAGAATTGAATAAAACACAATTTATTATTTAATCTTTGGATTTTAGCTATTGCATAAATTTATTCGAATTATCCTTTTCAGTAATAAAACTTTAACTTTAAAATTCTGTTAATGCAGGTTTTCATTTAAATAAAATGAATATTAAGATTTTATCATAAATACGTAAAAAAGATTTATTCAATTTATTTTCGCTTAATTAAGATGTTTAAAATTTAATATTTACAACTTCATGACTTTTTCTTTTTACTTTTATTCTGGAATAATTCTTTAAATAAGCTATAGTTTTTAACAAGGGGTGACCACTGCTTTACTGTTACATTAGTTCTCCAGGATACTCGGTATTTATCGTGCAATCACAAGACCACTACCGGGGTGCGAGAAAACGCCAAGGCATGCAAGCGCGGCGATCATGGGTGAGAATTAAAATTTATCACGTAATACGATCTGTCGAGGGCAGGATTTACGAAATCGTTGCTCGGTATATGTACGTAGATACATGCACCCTCTTGCGCGAACGCATAATAAACCGCGTCGCAAGGGCGGACCGCTCTCGCGTGAATTTCCGCCGAGTCACGCGGAACAGGGGAGGGGAGAACAAAACTTTCTTCCTCGTTTCTTATTTTCTCTCTTCTTTCTTCTCTCTGCTTTCCTCCATATCCCCGGTAATATTTGCACTTACGTAACTGTCGTGCTCTCACTCTTTCTCGTTCTTCTATATTCTTCCTCTTCTCCTTCTTCGCAGGTTCCCTCTCATGTCCTACCCCTCCCGCTAGTAATGTTCCTACTAACACGCTCTCACCAGCCAGACCAGCCGCGGCAGTTAGTGGCTTAACGAGGTTATTTCACGACGTCGGGTGGGTGGGCCATAGGTCGCGCGAGAATGAATAATGATTCGTTCGTGGGGCCGACAAGCGACCTCGCTGCTCCTTGACGTGTACGGGTAATACACGTTGGAAACGCGCGTGGATCGGGCGGGGATACGGTGAGGACACGACGTAAAGCCGTATAGGGTCTTGAAACGGAAATCCGAAAATCTAGGAATTCCCGGAAGAAATTCGCCGAACAGTCGACCCGTTTACCGTAAAAGCAACTTCAGCGTAAATTACAACGCTGCAGTCGGGGAACGTAATTGCGATGTGGTTGTAACACTAGATAAATTAAACCGCGTTGACACGATGATATGACAGTAGAAAAATATATATAAGCATTACACAGATTTAGACGCATCGACGATTTACATCGTCCAATAAAAGTTTTTTTATATTTAACTGTCATTGAATTTATTTTTGAATGTATTTTTAAAAACGTTACTAGTGTTATTGATTGTTTAACATCAAATTATTAAGAAAGCGTTAATTTTTTTTAATTATTAAAAGAAACAATTCATTCTTTTACATAAAGCTCTTTAATTGTTATTAATTTAAGTTTCAATTTTCAATAGTATTACGCACAAGCTACGGAAACATGATCATCAGATATATGTACGTTCAATGATCGTTTGATGTCGGGAAGAAAAAAAGGGAGGAAAAAACTTGCAAAGCGAGAGAACCGAACGAAGGGTCCTGCCGTGAAGATAAGGCAGCGGTAGGAGCAACCTGGCCCTTCAAAGCCGCGCGCTACTTTCTTTGTTGCAAAGCGCAATAATTGCGCGGGAGGGCGGCTTGCCAACAGCGTCAGGGGGTAGCGACCAGGCGGTCGACGCTGGAACAGAGAGGGTCCCGGAGGGGGTGACAGCACGCGCCGGAACCGGAACCGAGAGTCGTGTGTCCCCGCCGTTCCCGAGCGGAACTATCATGATTAGTCACGGGGCTTGCAACGAGCCGTAGGAGAACTGCGCGAGCAGAAAGACGGAACCCCGCGGGGATACCAGAATCGGCCGTGCGCGATCGACCTGAACGACACGAAACGAGAGAAAGGAAAAGAGACTGAGAGAATGAGAATGAGAATGAGAGAGAAAGAGAGAGAGAGAGAGAGAGAGAGAGAGAGAGAGAGAGAAGAGGAGGAAGAACAAGCATTATAAATGATAAACTATCATTTATAATAAAAATATATTATAAATATTATTTATCTACATAATCGTTATATCGATTGTGTACTTAAAAATTAATAAATTAAACGTAATAATTAAATGTAGTTTTTCTTAAATGAGATAATTTTCTATTGACGAGCAACTAATCAAACATATTTATAAAAATTATATATGTGTACTATATAATATATCTATATAAATAGAAACATAATTATAATTTCATGTATCGTTAAAATTAGATTAATTAAAGAGAACAAGAAATTTAATTTTTATATATTGCTTAATGTTTAAGTATTTTAGGTCGAACATTTGAGAAAATTTAATTAATTAATTAGTTATTAATATTCCTGAACCAATTATTCGCACGTGTAAATTAAACTGTCTTATAATATGTAAAATTCCGCACATTAGTATGCCCAATTACTCTCGAGGGTAGAGTTTGCGCCTGGTCCAAGGAAAAATCCTGTACAAGAGCGGAAGTCGAGTCTCGTCTCGCGTCTGAGAGTTCTTAATGTATTCCTTCCATTTTTTAAAAGAGAGACAGTTACGATTCTCTGACCCTTAGTCACCCCCGAACGCTGGGAAAGAGGGTGAACTAGTCGCAGTTACCGGTGCCACTGGTAGCGGAAACGAAGGGGCTCGCAGAGGTTCACGGATAAAGGGCAAAAGGGATCACGCGCAGAAAGAAGCCGAAGGGATCGTCGGATTGTAGTATGGGATGTTCGAGACCCATAACCACCCCCTGGGTTAACCGATACCGGCAATTATCAACGCATCTCGGACACTATGATCCTACGGTCTTCCCTTCTTTGACGCTAAGACACAATTAGATAAAATGTTCCTAAATTAGTCTCACAAAATTCAAATTTTTTATATTCTTATATTTTTATATTGTTTAATAAATTTGGAATCAATCTTTTTGTGATAAAAACGTCCAGATTAATATATCTATTATATAAATATTATATAAATATTATATAAATATATTTAACAATGGAATGGAATATTAAAAACAGAATTAAAAAATATTTAAAAAATTAGGAGATTTTCCTATAATATTCCTATAACACTTTCTCTCGTAACATATGTACTTATTTTACATAGACTTATATTTTTTTATGCAATATAAGTAAAAAAACATTTACTGCCAAAAGATTAATTAGAAAATTTAAATTAAAATAAAATATAAAGTTTTAGATTAGAATATATATAATAAAAGAAGTTCACAAATGACTTAATTTCCACAGTATTTCCAGAAAATTTTTGGTAGTGCGAGATTATTAAATAATAAATATTTGTTATTATGTATATTATTGTATCTAATAAATATTTTTCATTTTTTTATTTTATAAAAATTTCTATAAAAAAATTAAAATTTTAGTCTTTATACATTTCACGTTTAACATTTAAATGCCATTGCTTAATATAAGTGAGAACAATGAGAATCAATTTTATCGTCTATAGACGAGTAAATTTCTATAGCAAGGGGTAGATAGGTGGAGCTCTCTTTCATGTAGCACCGTTTAGAACATTCTCTCTCAATATATTCCATGCAATTAGATAGATGAGAGGCAACATTACACCCATACGATACAAAATATCACCGTTTAGAAACTCCTCCGTTAAAGGCTGCTGAAGTGTCAGGGTTGAGATCGTTGTTTGACTTTTAACGGTATCATAGAATAGTTGAATACTTTAAATGTAACTATCAGATATAGAATCAGCCGATAAATAAAATGAATTTTTTGTTTTCTTTGAAATATTATAAAACCAATAACATAATTTTTTCTTTATTTTTATAGTATTATATATACTTTATATAGTACATTTAATATGCATATATAAAATTGCGACTTATTAAGCATCTAAACAACTTTACATTACTGTATAACTTCTCTATTTTATGTTTGAGTTTAATGTGAGTTTAACTTGAAATATTTGATTGAATGTACACTTCGAGTAAAATAAAGTCACAGAAATTAAATTCTACCGCACTCGAACCGATAAAATTACGACCACAAGAGTTAAATTCCTTATGTACTCGATTTAATGAAATAGATGTGCACCTAAGTGCGTCGTTTGTTACTCATGTTAAAAAGGTTAACGCGTGTACACTGACAAACACGACGTCGGCACGCGTGTCACCTCGTCTTGTCAAACATCAATTACGTGTGCAAACAAGCTATCCGAGGGATGGTGCTCGACCGGTAAACATTAAATACATGCATTACCCTGAGACATGCTGACACAATGACCGGCACTTCCTCTGCCCCTCAACTCTGTTGGTGCTAGTGCAGATTAGATGACAAGTTAAAGGAAATAAACGCAAAATATTTGTATTCAACATTCAATTATTACTATGAGATCTCATCGAATCTCAATGCAGATATTTTCTGAAATAATGCGCGGAAATTAATTTTCGGCTAATTGTTCTGATTTTTTACACTATATGAAAATAAAATTAAACTCTAATTAAAATAATTTTTTTATCAATATAAAATGTAATAATTTTTATATATCATAAATCACATAAATGGCCAAGTGTTAACGTTAACAATTACATCCTTCTCTTTGTTTCTTCTATTGCGATAATTAATACAGACAGATGAATTTGGAAAAGTGTTCACGACCAACAATCAACATTCGCCAATACTTTTCCAAACCTACTCGTTTATCCAATAATTATTTAAAAAATTATTCTATACAATAATGTTGATAACCAATTATTTTCCTTCTGTTCATCTCAACATTTCATTTCTCAAGAATTGTTCCTAGCTAAATTTATAATTACCATTTATAATTATAATAAATTTCAATAACCAAATTTCGCCCATTTCCAACAATTCCAACTCGACGTTCCATTACTGGAGAATTACCGTGTAGCTAAAATACGACGTCGGAGTACTGTAAGTTCAACGAAGTCGACAGTTTTAATTCTAGCGAGGCTTTTGTGCTGCGCGAAATTCGTGCTTCGCGCTCGCATCGAAATTCCGTCGCGCGCGAGAGTGAGGGTCGAAATTTCGCGGAGAATCCAACTCCTTTGTCGGCACGTCTGTATCTAGCGAGAATTATAGCCGAGGTATAGGTAGGTACGCGGCACGAAATGGCTCGACTTAAAATCTAAGTAGCCGTGCATTCCCCGGTGCGGGCCGCAGATAGGGGAAGATAGAGCAAACCCGGTGGACGTAGAGGGTTGCCCGGGATGGCGAAACGCAGGGAGTGAACCGCGGGGTAGCAATGGGTGAGAGAGAAGGGAGCATGCGAGAAGAGCGTAGGGAAGGAGAGGGGGAGGAAAGGGAGGGATGCTGGGATGCCGAGGGGAGCATCCGGGATCTCGGAGGGTACGTGGGGCGGTCGGTCGTCATGGATACGCTCCCGGCTAACCCTGTAACCGCTCCTCCCTCGTCATTCTACATTTTCGCAACTACCCGCCGCCATCATCGACCCACCATCTTGTCTCGAACCCTACGAGTCCCGTCAAAATTTTGAGACGATCTTTCGAGACACAGACGTGACTAAGATTTCCCTTAAACTGAATGACCGTGCTGAAATTACAGGTTAACGTACGATTGAATTGAATCCCAGAAGGATTGTTGCGATATAGCGAAAATGAAGAGTTGTAAAAAATTCGAAAAGT
>Ga0157364_1009344_pt1 | contig 10144 bp, 4 predicted proteins | sample AttsexASBM2_FD_111476 | JGI IMG/M metagenome (GOLD analysis project Ga0157364, IMG submission 111476) | Fungus gardens microbial communities from leaf cutter ant in Ribeirão Preto, State of São Paulo, Brazil - Atta sexdens ASBM2 | ecosystem: Host-associated > Fungi > Mycelium > Unclassified ... | reverse complement strand
TTTTTTTTTCTTTCTTTTACATATTTTCTCGAGATTAAATACGTAGATGAAGCTGGATGACATTTTGGTCTAATGACCGCATATAAGAAGGAACTAATTCTCGTAGGAACGTTTTAAATACGTAATTTCCAAGCCAGCAGTCGTTAATTCCGCGCGATGGAATACGCATGGAGCGAGGCTTGTTTCAGGCCACTTTTCACAAACCGCGTCCGCTTGTCCACGGGTAGCGTGCCTCCACTATTATAACGACGATCAGGTGTCTTCCTCTTCTGATGCTTACGAGCGGTAACGGTCGCACCACGCGGAACGGGGCGGTGCTGCGCGAGTTCGAGCAGTTCGGAGAGGAGCGAAATCGTAAAGTTGCTCCCATTGTAACGCGGCCACAACGGGCAGTAAAGGCATTCTGGATTTTCATGTTGCGGCCGCGAAAACGAGCGTGCTTACGCGCCCGCGGAATATAAAATCGCAGCGCGGCACGGAAAGCCGCGCAGCGGCCATAAAACATTGCCGGCCTCTTTTCATCTCCAACGTGTTTTCTTTTGCTTCTCATCTCACCTCGTTTCGACATGACACGACTGGAATGCCTGTTAACCCTCTCATTTCGATTTGCGGACGACTGCTACGATGCCAAAACACTCTGTCGTGCAGTGTTTTTATATATATAGGTACGTTAAAATAAAAAAATAAAAAGCGATGATCATTCAGCTTGTATTAATTATAGTACACTTTGAATATTAAATAGATTTTCAAAATTAAACATCTTAAAATGCGATTTTGTATTTATGGTAAAAGTATGTTAAATATTGAATAATTTTCCAAATTAATCTTCTTAAAGTTATAATTTTGTACTCATGGTGTACATTGAATATTGAATAAATTTTCAAAATCGATCATTTTAAAACTGTGATTTGTATTTATAATATACATTGAATGCGTTGAATAGATTTTTTAAATTAAATATCTTAACATTACGATGCTATTACGCGTTAATTTTATTATTATCACGGAATGTTTCATTATTGAAAGTTGTTTTCACAACAATAATATTTTGTGATATATAGTTACAGTAATTATTAATTACTTCTGTCTCGACTCGACTATCGATATCCAATAAATAAAACATTATGTTTATCAGCATGATAATCAATCCAGCGAATGGTCGTTAATCGAACTATTCTGGTCTTTAATCATTTCTATTGACATTTAACTAATCGCGGTATTGTTCAAGTAGAAGTAGTAAACTATAAAGCAGAAATTATATGCTTGTCATCAATGCCGCTGTTTAGGAAACACAATGCAAAAGAGCTATGATAAATCAGTCTTACGACACTTCTGGAAGTATCAGCAGCATGTAAAAGTTGCATATGGTATACCATGTATATTAAGCCTCGCAGCTTCACGGCGATTGTGGAGCGAGTTCTTTGCTCGCGCTCGCATCCCTGCCCTTTCCTTTTGCTTCTCACCTTGCCTTCTTTTATCGAAGTGATCCTATTTCCTTTCCCGCACTTTTTGCCAACGCTAATCGCATTTTGTCCTTGATGAATGTACGATAAACCTTATTACATCTAAACGACATCTGCCACTAAAAATTGCATAATTAGACTTTTTGTGCACATTCCATGCATACGACATTATTTATTATCTGTTTATATTTTTATTATTCTAATCTCAAATCGATGTAGATATTCAACCTCATGAGAGATTTAAAAAAAAAATAAATAAATTGTAAGACAAAAGATAATAAAAAAATTCTGAATTTATCACAAATTTTAAAAAGAATCATTTCGCTCTCTTTATCTTCACGTGATAGAATAACGCTGTTCTAGAAAAATAGGTTCACGGTCAGAGGAACTCGTTTCTTCCCACTTTGCTGCAACGACGCAACGACGCAGCGCGATATCAATGAATACGGCAAACTGGACTACATGCAGTCTGCAAACGCACGCGGCCAACGTTAGCAGACACGATTTTAATCGACAGATCATAACGAGGCGGCCTCATTAGCAGCCGGTTGCCCTTAAGACTTTGATAATTATCCGCGAACAACCGGTCGGCGCAGTATCGCGCCAGATCTGCCATATCGTGGACGATACGGAAGAGGAATATTCTTTCGCTCAATGGATGCATCAACGTGGGAATTTTGTAGTCGTTAACGAACCGTCGTTAAGCAGCGGGGAATTTTTAATTTGGAGGGAAGACAGAATTAAGTGGCGCGAAAGGCTCGTGCGGGGATAACGGCAACCAAAGTCATTTCGAGAATCCCGCTGTTACGATCTGCAAACATCGGCAGCTCGTTAATACTTAATTTATGAACTGCAAAGGGCCGCCAGTATGACATCCATCGCGATTTGTTCCGGCTCGTAGTAAATTTATGAGTTGTGTAATTATCGCCTTAATGGAATTCCGCGCGATGAACGTTTGCGTTAATGCCGAGAACGGACGGAAAATTACCAGATGAATCCATCCTCTCGGTCGTATTGGTCGCTAATCTTTCGTTCATAACGTTATTAATATTCGTACTGCATATAAATCATTATTATCGCATTTTATTTTGCATCGTGTCACATACTATAAGTTCCTGATCATCATGTAATTAGTATCGTCGTTTTATAGGATCAGATCAAATTTCGAAATAACATCTGTAAAAAGGATAGTAAATCTTCGATATAATATCCTTCGCGAGCCGGATAATCATAAAGATTCGCGATAAACTTTAACGAGTTCGAGCAAGTTGGGAAGAGGGGAAGCGATCTATTACGTTGACGTCTATGTCACATTACTAAGACCAAATAGAAATATGTAAATTCAAATCTCTTCTACATTACGCAGAGAATCGCACATTCTGACGAGCGGTATCATTTAAAAGAAAAAAAATTTGGAATTATTATAAATAAAAATGGAATCATTTCATCTTAACAAATTATTATCTGAATACACGACGATAATCAGAATTTTGATCCCTAATGCACGACGGAAGGTTAAATACATTTAGCCGAATGGAAGTTCCGCCACGATGACGACTGGAAAACAGCGTTGCGCTACGTGGGCCTCGACATGAAAGTGAGATAACGATCCGACAACTTTAATTAACTTTGACATTGCCGCTGTAATTACAGGCGTCATTAAAAGCGGGGCCATTGTAATTGAGTTAAGGAAAGCGATTTGTACCGCGGAAAAAGTCCTGGCTCGTCCCGACTTCCTGAGATTGCTCGCTTTATATTCGTTTTGCATCTCGCGTTCTTCAGAAAGTTTGGTTTCAAACTTCTTATTGCCAGAAATAAGATCCACATTGATTAGATGCGTCTAAAGTACGTTATTTCAAGTGGAATAATATACAAATAATATATCACAAATATTTATATTGTATTTCGCTCCAACGTCTCTCAGTCATGTAAATTCGTTCTTTTATGTATTCCTTTTATTGGACACTTTTTATTTATATCCACTCGCCGCCCACCATCAATGCATTTGTAGAGAATTGCAGCATACATCGCTGAGAATCGTGCACGTCCAACGGCGTAGGAAACGCGCATCCTTCAATGCAACACCACATCTTGATTCGCCCGTACCGCCTCGTCTTCCCCGTCTCGCCGCCCTCGGAGCACTTTCAGCGTTACCCCGACAATCTGCCTCTGATCTCGCGGGGTCAAGAGGATTATTTTATGAATATGCATAGGGCCGCTACTCATACATATACATGCGCGAGTAATTCATAATGGTCCACTCCCCCTCCCGACGTCCGACGCGTCCGCATTAATATCTAGTTTACTCTCGCGTTTCGCCCAGGCGTTTCTCTCCGCGGGGTGAAGAAGGAGGAGAACGAGGAGGAGGGCGCGCGTTTTAAGTGGCTTGTCGACACTGTATGACAGAAACACGGTTACCGCGGGGCCGGTGTAACGTCGTTTTCGGTGTAACGTCGCTTATGAATAGTTATCGCACGCGAGACGAAGACGGATCAAAGCCGACCGCGTAGATGCATGTTGATCATAGCGCAGCGTCTCTGCGTGTGTATATAACACCCAGTAAAATATCACCGTTATTTTATTAAGATTGTTAATAGGACGGGGTTTCATAAACACTTCTTTCAGATCGCGTGCTGCGGCAGGAAATCACCTTTGTCGACCAATCGTTTTTATTATAATAAGCAAAACATGATAGGTGACGAAACACGGTTTGCCGGAAACATAACTGTGATTATGAAATTTGACTGTCAATATCAACATATTTATCATATGTTGATCTATCATTTTGTAATAAAAAGTAAAGAATATATAATAATAAAATAATAATGTATATTAATGTATATATTAATCTTTGACTTAACTTGTGATTTTAATTTATGATTTACAGAGCCTAAATTAATTTATATTGCTTCATCTTTGACGTAAATTCTCTTAAATAATTTCCTCTTAAATGATTCCTTCCCCCCCTCCTCTCCTTTCTCTCTCTCTCTCTCTTTCTCTCTCTCTCTCTCTCTTCAATTTATCTAAGTTTCTAAAAATACACGTATTTATGAATGTGTTTATTATTATATATGAGTAACGTGCCTACTGTGACTTTATGAAAAAACATTATCATACGTAAATATAACTTATCATATAGGAACAGACTCATCGTCCACATATACATTAATGCACGAATACAATATTGATCACGCGCCGACATAATAGAATTGATTTATTAAATAGAAAATAAAGTGTTTCTAAATTTTTAGTTTAGAAACGCAATACATTTATGCCAAATCATTCGCAAATATTATGTATTGAATCGTTCATAGCCTCGAGTTGTGTACAATATAGAACGAAATATTATTTCCCAATGTACTGTATTATACTAATAGCAATTAGCTTTGATTAATTTGATGTTCTAGATTAGATTCTATACACAGAAAGCGCTATTGTTAAGAAAAATGATTGCTCCATTTATTTTCTTCCTTTTAAATAACGGTTATTTTTAACGAAGAATATTTTCTTGATAATAATTTTAAAATATATTTATTATAAATTTTAGGAAAACTTATGTAGTAAAAAAAATTAATTTTCCTTTGAAAAATATTATAAAATTAATCAAAGAAGCGACTTCATAATAAGCAAATCGCATTTGTTTTAATTTAACAATCTTGATTGAAGATATTCAACTTCCCAGAAAGAATGTGTTTTGAATTTTGATATTTGTGGTGAAGTTATTATAAATTTGCTGATATATATAAACTTTTGAAATACTTGAAGGAAATAATTATCGCTTGCTTGCAGAATGTATTCTTCTATGTACAATAATATAAGTAGCTATTATCCCTACGTGACTCCGTAAAACTCCGTATAATAACAAAAAGAACCAATTTTATCAATGTCTATTTTAAGTTTATGTTTAAAATTTTTTTCTTTTTCTTAAATAATAACAGTTATATAATACAGAGGATAAGAGAAGGTTTAGTTAACCGCGATTACAGTTAATCGAGGGACTAAAGCCTCATACGCACAATTAACTGAGGCGCGAGCTTCTCGGTACTTAGGCAGTCCGACGTTAATTCCAACGAGCAACTACACCACTATCATCGACAAAGTATCCATTTCCCAGTAATATCGTGCCGCCTTCCTGCGATAGTATAAACTCGATATAATCTCTTCCTCTTTCTCTCTCGGACTCGGGATGGATTAGCCACGGTGCGTTTACTATCCCGTAATTTCGCGGATCCAGAGCTGGATAATCTCGCGGGGAGCATTTCGGACCTTGGAAAAATCAACGAACGGTAGCGACGGGCCAGACCTCCGCGTTTAGCCGGCGGCGATGTTGGACGCCGTCGCGTCGTCATCATCCAGGATGATCCAGGATGGCGCGGCGAGGATGATCCGCGGTTTTCCGCATCGCACGTACGCGCCCCCGTTAAGTATACACCGCGCCCCGCAAACGAGTTCTCTTATCCATCCGCCGTGCCGGGGTAAAATAAATAAATAGCGTTGAGCAGCGGCGCGGTGCGACGCGCGGACTCTTTCCTTCCCCGCTACAGCCACCCTGCTCTCCTCCCGTGTATTGCGTACCTGCGCGCATACCGGGTGTTCACATCCGTGAAAACAGGCTTCATAAATATGCACGTTTTATGCATCAATACCATGCTCCTTCTTTTACCTACCTGCCTCCCTTTTTTGCTCTCCCGCTCACGTGTGCGTTCGTCCGGCGCGGTGCGGCGTAGTGCGATGCGGCCAAAGGGTGGAGGGGCCATACCATGTATAATTCAAGAGGCGTACGTAATTCTTAACGATAATAGAATCGATAGTCAGTAGTTCGATTTCATGCAAATGGTAAACGGGAGTTTCTTCTTATCCAGTTTCTTTTTGCTATGTTTTAGGATATTTTTCTTAGAATAGATACGCCAGCAGTGCTTGTAATATCGATTATCGATGGTCTTTATCAATATTTTTAATCCACGTTCGTTACATATTTAGCGCTAAATGCGGGTATCGATCAATCGCCCCGTATTTACGTTACGGCAACACATTTAATAAACGTACGAGAGGGCAATATTTAACGCCAAACACGCCATCATATACGATGTCCTATGCTCATCATCTCTTTCCCTCCCCTCTCAATCAAAAGGGCTAAAAATTAAAAAGGCGTTTCTTGTTGGATGACGCTTTTCAATGTGCCGGTAAAATTAAAAAGATAATTTCAGACTGGTTACACGCAGGAAGACGATAGACGTATCGAAAATAAAAGTGATTGAACCGTGCACGGAATATTATCGTGATAAAATATATACATATAAAATTCAGCAATCAAAATGTAATATACATACGAGTATATATAATAAGTTAACATAGAAAAGTGACACAAATTGTTTTTAACTATCAACAGTTAATAATCTAGATGTTTCGTTAATATTCATAAGTAAAAATCATAATATATTCAAGTGAAAATTATGCAAAAGCTATAATTAATATTCGGATGATAATATTTTTAATAATCGTTCGACTTTATTTAGAAGAAAGACTGTTATCGGCATATCGTATATTTATATCAATTTTATGCAGCAAAAAGTTCCTCTTTATTTTTCCCGAAAACAAGTCAATTAAGATTCGTAATCTTATAACAAATTCAATTGAACGCACACAGTGTGTATTAGTGTGTGTTTAAACTGTCGTAAACACAAATTCACGTAACGATATGTTTAATATAAATATATAGAAACAGGTTAAATAGTGAAACCTTTAATACTACGTTATAATGCTGTTAAGTAAAATACATGTTTTTTTTTATACTTCAAAATATTTATATTTTACTTTTACTCACGATCAGATTAAATCTGTATACTATTGGCTTTAATATGCATCAGTGCGCACTGATACATTCAACCGAATTTCGCTGTTAGATACATCGAATGATATTCCGATGAATCTATAATCGAGAATATAAGACATGTTGCAACAAATCAGAAGCAGTCGTGAAACATAAAAACCATCATATATATTTTCACAGAGTTCAAGTGTCTTATTAGACAGATAATATCAATCTGAACTGCTATGTAATTATTATAACATATATAAAGTATAATAATATTCTAGGCGACGACGTTTTCCTTATGTGACGTATGTACTGAAAAAAAATGTATAAATCAAATCTGCGATATAACTTTGCGATTATCAGTATTGATAACTGTTATGCGAATAAACCTTGGACACGTGTAATACTCCATACATTTATTGCATATTATTTTATTGCATATTATTCGCCATGCATTGTGATTGAATAAATGTTAATGTATGGTTGGCGTAACGTGTTACATCGAATATTAATAAGAATGCATTTACGTTACACGTAACATTACATCCGTTATCAGTTTTAATGGCAGCGCATCGTATCGTATTTAGCGCAATCATCTATCGCTTTTTATGAGATTCAAATGACTTAATTATAATTGATACGATGCAAAAATGTAACGTATTTCGCACTGTTTGTTTCTTACCCGCAGCACGAGCTGGTATCATTCATTTCAGTGCGTGCAATCTGCGTAGCCAGACACGCAACTAGCATTTTCACGAGAATTTATAAGAACGAAAAGTGCGGGCATCAGCCGGCTGTCGATTGAAAGCCGATAACAACATGTGATGGCAACATGTTGCCGCCATAATACCGATTGGCGTCGATTGTTTAATTCGTTTTAATGTTCTAGACTAGACCTGCAACCGAGTTGCACATTTCGACTTATTTTGCCTATCGTCCCCTTTTGTTTCATAGCATTTAGATCACGAGCAAACATAAAACACTCGAACACAGAGATAAATATTAGCCGTAACTCATACAGGGATTATAGGATTATAGGACTTGAAAACATAGCACATTCACTGTTAACAAATTTTAACACCCACGCACGCACGCACACACATACACACTTATTTTATTTTATTGATTTATTTATTAAAAATGATTTTTAAAATATTTTTTCAGTATGCAAACTTAATTAATATACGTGTTCTATTTTAAAGTGTTACTTTTGAGTTTCTAACATAATAATAATAATAATAAAAATTTATAAACAGTGAATGTGAGACAATATGTAAGACTTGTAGCCCTATATATATAGTGCCCTATATGAGTTATAACGACTAATATCATTTCTGAGCGTTTTATGTTTCCGCGCACGGTCTATGAAATAAAAGGAGTGGGGACGACGATAAACAAAATCGGTCGAAATGTGCAACTCGGCTGCAGGCCTGTTCTAGACGCCTTAAATATTATTACACTTTATAGGTATTGTGATCTATGTAGAATTTGTACGGATTGATAGAAAAGATCTTGTTAATTTAACAAGGTATCAGTATCATCTTTAACAAATGATTTGTAGATATAGATAACAAATGTTGTTTTACTTTGTTGTGTTTGATATTTTATAGTTTGCTAGTTTGCTATTTTAATCAATTATTAATAATAAAAGCAATTTATGTAAAGCCTAATCTATTTTTAGATAGACTTTTATTTGCTAGTAATACTGATTATCTTGATTCGTATCGTAAATTGTGTATTATATTTGTTACATTAATGAATAAGAGAAATTATTCGCAATAGTAACTGATCGATCCGTTTTTTTAATCAAACCATCATCTTCCTTATCCTTTTTTTTGTTCTTATAATAAACTCATTTCTCTCAGTGCGATCGATTGTTTAAATTCACTGAATAAATGTATTCAAAAAGAAAATATCATATGTCATGTTCCAGAAAATGTGACACGCTAAAATCACAATACTGAGATAACAAATAGAGAATCCATAAATGAATATAAGCGTTTCTGATACATTTTGTATATGAAACTATAATCGCTTCGGCAACTTCATTAGAAATTTCGCGTAAGTAACATTTTTCTCGTTAGTCCTTTAAAAGCTGCCTGTCGCAATTTAAATTCCTTCCTTTATTTCGCTTGGAAAACGAAGAATACGAGGGAGATGAAACTTTGAAACGTCAGCTGGATCACTACGAGCCGGGCACCAAGTGCGAAGTTTCATTCTCTTCGCGGAGAAAGAGAGAGAGAGGAAATAATTTTCAGCGCGTCCTTGAGGAAGGGGGCATTTGTCCTCCCACCCGCCGACGGGCCCTTAATGGGTTTTTAGTCGGGGCCGTAAAACGCATTAAAACTCGTACCGATGACGAAGGAGGAGGTCCCTCCTTGCCAAAAATCAGGCTGTGCATCAAGACTCTCTCCCCAGTAAATTCGCAGCACAGTGGTACTTAACGCTCTTGGCTTGCCTGATGAGGAATCACAAACTTTCTGTGTTAATTGCTGTATTAATTACTTCGCCGCCAATATATTGCTTTTTTAAATGAAATTTTGATGACATAGTATATGCGCATTTACGTATTTAATATAATCCATACAAGTTTTTAAATTATACTTGGAAACATAATATGCGTATGCATATCGATATTTTATATATCTATTACTTATTTTATGATAAATATTCTAAAAACCAAATATACGATAGATAAATTGATTAAAAATCGTATATATATATATATATATATATATATATATATATATATATATATAAATAAATATATATATAAAAAAAAAAAATATAAATATATTTTTAATATCTTTTATTTTTCAAATAAGAATAAATCACAAAAAGATATAGTGATATTGAGAAAAAAATA
>Ga0157364_1009343_pt1 | contig 10144 bp, 7 predicted proteins | sample AttsexASBM2_FD_111476 | JGI IMG/M metagenome (GOLD analysis project Ga0157364, IMG submission 111476) | Fungus gardens microbial communities from leaf cutter ant in Ribeirão Preto, State of São Paulo, Brazil - Atta sexdens ASBM2 | ecosystem: Host-associated > Fungi > Mycelium > Unclassified ... | reverse complement strand
TTATAAATATATTACGATAACTTGTACATGCAATGTTTCAGATTTATGGAAAATTGGCTACTTATGATGGTCTGGAGAGATTCGAATGGCTGCATAGTTACTCAAAGATTGTAAATCCCAAGGGAAAATATGATCCCCGAGGTGTATTTATGACCTTTGAAAATTACAATGTCGAAGTCAGGGATAGAGTTAAGTGTATCAGCGGCACCGACGGTGTACCGATATCGACGCAATGGGAAAGCCAGGGATATTATTATCCCACACAAATTGCTCAATTTGGATTATCGCATTACAGTAAAAATCTAACCGAGCCCGAGCCACACAGAAAGATCATTGAGGATTCCGATAAAGTTAAACAGAATTGGAACGTTCCTCAAGGATCGGTTATGAACAGAGTCTACGACAAGCAAGTTAATAGTTACGTCCTGAAATTCGCTACTCCGGAAACGAGCACTTCTGGGATTTCTTTGAAGCTGGATCACGTATTGGACTTTGTATTGAAATGGGATCTTAATATTAAAGACAATGGAAGTGTCACGGTTGCATTACAGTCACGGGAGAAGAAAGAAATGTACTATCTTCACTATGTCACTAATAACGTAGTTTTATATAATTATAATAATCATGTGCACTACGGAATCGGACAAGCTAATCATCAATGGAAACGTCTTACTAGAGACCTCGTAGTTGACTTACAAAAAGGTCTTTATTTGAATGATAAAAGTAGGAAGAAAATACCTCGGTCTAAGTTAAAGGTAAGCATCATTCGAACAATAATTTTATAATTGATATCATGGAAAATTTGTAATGTAACCACACTCATTTTAGGTAGTTAAGATTACTTTGTACGGCTCCGGTATGATTGACAATATGACATTATCTACTAGCGAGCATATGGAACAATTTTATGATGCGGCAAGATGGTTCGTCGCTAATCAGAATATCACCTCCGGTGGTTGGCCGAATCCTGTCAGGAGAAAAGTAGCGTCTGGAATGGCCATTCTCGAGCCTGGATGGTATCACTCAGCATATTTTTACATATATACATGTAACTGTAAAATTAATCTTCTATATAATTTGTTATCTTTTCACTATCGTGTTTCACGAAGTTCTTGCTAAAAATGCAAAAACGAGATATCTATGCAAAACTCTTTGGTGTATGAAGGATAGTGTTTTGGTGTATGAAGGATAGTGTTTTATAACGAAATTCGCACAAACTTGAAAAATTGTTACTGTTTAAAATTCCATACTCGGTTATTATACATTGAAGAAGGATTAAGAGTAGAATTGGCTTTCACAAAAGAAAAATATATGTTACAGGTATTCTAGTATGGGACAGGGTCACGCGATATCAGTGTTAGCACGGGCATATTATCATTCTGGAGAGGCAAAATACTTACAGGCCGCTATCAGAGGCCTACGACCTTTCAGACTGACATCCGCTAAAGGAGGGGTAGCTGCGCTATTTCTAAGCAAATATGTCTGGTACGAAGAGTATCCTACTACCCCTTCGTCTTTCATACTCAATGGTTTTATTTATTCGCTTATCGGTCTCTACGATTTGAAGAGCATAGCGATAGGTAAGGACGCGGAGGAAGCGACCAGACTTTTTAATCAGGGTATGATATCGTTAAAAAATATGTTAACGTTATACGATACCGGTTCAGGTACTACGTACGATTTGCGTCATTTTACATTAAAGACAGCACCGAATTTAGCTAGATGGGATTACCATTCTACTCACATTAATCAACTTCTTCTTCTCAATTCTATCGACAACGATCCTATTTTTATCACGACCGCGGAGAGATGGATCGGTTACATGAATGGTAAAAGAGCGGCGCATAATTAACGACTTTAGAAAATATTCCATCTCCTTTGTATTTTTTATATTTATTTATTTAAATTATTTTTTTATCTTATCAAATTATTTTAATAAATTATTTTCATTATCTTATTTTTTATATTATGGATTAATTTCATAAAATTTAATATATATCTTAATCTTTTCTTTCAGTAGATTAAATATTCCCTCGTATAAAATATAATTTTTATTTTATATCAATCACAGAGTCGTAGTTATAGAATTACACGTGAATAGAATTACACGTGAATAGAATAAGCGAAAAACTGCGAGCGTGTATGATATTAAAATTACAATTTGTTAATATTATCTCTGTTAATACTACAGAAATATGGCATAACTATAAGAATAGGAGATTTGTGTCCTTAATACACGAGATGATTTTTAATTATATGTCGATATACAATATTTCTTATACATATTTTTTATATATTTATATTATAATTATTTTTTATGTATAATTCATATAAATGTAATAATTATTCATTCTATTTATTTATTTGATATAATATATAATATTTATACTTATATTTATTATACTTATTAGAAGTCTAGAAAAATATCTTAATTTAAAAAATATAAAATATATACTTACAATAAATATTGGATTAATAATAAATATTGATATACATATATAATTAAAAATCATCCTGCATATATTTGTAAATAAAATATTTCTGAAGAACCCCTCTGAACACTCGGACATTGAAGCGGACAATGTCCGTTTTAAAATTAGTAAATTTCGCATAACGGTGCTGCCAATAATTATGATAATTAACATGTAGCGTGATATTCTTTCGTAAGTCATATTATATAATTATAAATAATACGTAAGAGAAGATTGTAATCATTTATTTTTTAATAGCGGCAAGTGATTTTTCGTAAATTTTCTCAACTAGTTTTATAACTATGGACTTTGCACACTTTATGGGATATAATGTTAAATTATTCAATAAAAATTATTGTTTAATCAAATAATGTAATTCAGATTTGTAAGTAATATATTACAACGTTGCATTGAGTTCTTATTTTCTCTTTGTTATGTGATGTATAAAATTTACATATTAAAAATATGTATGATTCTTATAGAATCTATTAAGAATGTAACAGAACGTAGTATTTGAAACTGAAATGGGAAAAAAATTCATCATCTAGAGATCTTAATTCTGCAGCATAAATCATTATGCTTCCTTAATAAGGAATGTTCTTATTAAGGATCGAAATTAGATTTGCGACCAGTCGCAGCTTATAAAACATATAGAACACTTTGTGTGAGATCTATTTTATGGTGGACACAAATTGGAAGACATATTATCTGCGTAGCGCGCGCGTTACGAAACATATACATATATTATTACTCTGTTATACGACCTGCGTAAGGAATAGGCGGTTAACTTCTTTTTATTCCCCGATTCAATTCTTCGCAAAAGTACGACCGAATATAAAATTGGAATAGAAGTTACGGTATTAAAACATTGAGTATTTTAAATGTGGGATCGTGGTATCGTTTTGTGTGACTAGTAGTAGCGGTAACGGTAGGCGCGGCCGTAATTGTACACCGATTTACTCTCGATCGGGTTACAGGTGTACAGGGCGTCGCCTCTGGTGCCCTGCGGGCACGTACAGACCGCGATATGACGTCGGGGCGTGCACTCGGCGCTCGGGCCGCATTCGTGGCCGGTGCACGGGTTCTTGCACGTGAAATCGATACATGCCCGATTGTCGGGGCATTCACTGTCGGTGAAGCACTCCCCGCGCTGACAGCTCGTTAAGGCGTTGCCAATGTAGCCGGTGGGACACGTGCATACTGGCCTCTCCTTCCCGGTATTGTCATGACCCGGCGTACAAATCGCGTTAATACCGCAGGGATTTGGCTCGCAGAGATCGCCTGAAAATGGAGATACATTGATTTTGAGACAATTATTTTCTCTTCTTCTTCCTCGTTTTCTTGAGTTCGTCAGTGATAAAGAATTGATGATAGAAGAACTGATGTGGTAGAGAAGAATACGATTCTAGTTAATTATAATAACAATGATTATACGCCCGTATCAGAATAGATATTAAGAATTAGACTAATCAAAAATTTATTAACTTGATATTGTTTTGTATTTGATTTTCTTTTTTCTGATTAATTAAATTCAATCTCAATTTTAATCTCTAATTTGATACGGATATTATATTGCCTTTATTGAACTTTAATACTGGAAGGTAATGATTAATTATATTTTAAGTGCACAATGCTTTTAATATTCAAAATAAATAATTAATTATTACCTTTCAGTATTGAATTGGATTTTGTAAGGATTACTTACGTGGTTCAAACAGTCTACAGCTGACGAAAGGATTACCGGTCATATGTTTTGGGCAACTGCAAACGGGAGTGATACCGCGTAGGTTGCAGTCGGCGTGAACGCCGCACACGCCATCGCAAGGATTCACGCATTTCTGATAGAGGCAAGCGGGTTTATTCGATGGGCATTCAGAGTGGGTGGTGCACTCCGCTCGGCATGCGACAAATGGGTTTCCCGTCCATGTCTGGAACAACAAGAAGCGGATCGATCCCACACGTCCGTTCCGTTTCATTTGATTTCATTCGTCATCGAGGATGCTTAGTCAGACTTATAGCCTTTGATAGAATAACTGTAATTCTCTATGGATAAAGCGGAGGCGTCTTACTTTCGGGCAGGTGCACTTCGCTTGATGATTGATGACTTGGCACTCCGCGTTCTCTCCGCACTTGCATGGGTTCTCACATTTGTATGATGACGAGCACGCGAGATGATGAGGACAATCGATGTCGCTCTCACACTCGTGACGACATCCAGTTAAGGGTGAACCTCTGTAACCCGGTAGACACGTGCAGACTGGCACTTCATTGATCACCTCGCATTGGGTATTCACTCCGCATGGACTTGGTTTACAAGCGGCTTCTATATTGCAGTGAATATCTTTGATCTTTGAATAACTTATAACGTTCTCAAAAAAAGTAGAAAAAAGTGCACTCGCTTATGAGTTATTATCTTTATTAAATGTTATTGTGAATTACTATTTATTACAGTCAAATTCTGTTTATCCGAACATGAGGGACAAAACAACAAGACAGAAACCGAATGGATAATAGAGGCTCATTAGTTTCTATCAATCTTATAAGTATTTATCAATATTACAGCTTATAATATAATAAGAGAGTTAATAAGTTGGAACTAGACACGAATTTATTTGTACGAATGAAGTGCAGACAAACGGATTATTAATATTAAATTTAATTATTATTATATTTATATTAAATTAAATTCTTTAAATCGAAGGAAAAGAGAAAGAAAAGAATAGAAACGAATATTTTTAAAAGACATAAAATCTAAAAAATAGAAACACACATTAGAAAAATCTTAAAATATTTTTGTATAATGTTTTTTTTATAGATAATCATATTTTAAATTAAAGAAAAATTTTAAATTAAAGTTCTACGTACGAGGATCGGCGATTTGACAACTCGAGAACGGATCTCCGACGTATCCTGATATACATTCGCAGGTACCTATATGATTTCTGGTCAAACAGTTCGCGTTTATTCCACACAGACCTACGCAAGGGTCGACACACCTGTTGTTCGTACACACTTTGTTGTATGGACAGTCGTCGTTGACTGAAACGTGACGAGGATGTTAAATAACATGCCGATTGATACACCTTTCAAATAGCAACACCAGAAAACATATGAGAAAATATTTAAGGCAGATATTATTTATGAATACATAAAATTTAAAGGGTAGTAATATTTTTATGATAACATAAAAAAAATGGATATCAATAGTAATAACCAACAATAACAGTCTAATTGAAAATAAGTTTGTTAATTCAATGATAGTATTAATGAAACAAATAACACTTTATTAAAATAAGAGATACGTGCATTTGTTTCATTGTTTTACTAACATTCATCTTGTGTCAAAATAACACAAATATTTAGTAGATACATTTTTAATGAAATGTATTAAATTTAACACAAATTTTCCTACTGCGTGTCAATAAATTAACAAGATCATTTAGCAATTAGATTATCAGTTAATACCGTTAATATATTTATTTTCCGTATAGTTTAAGTATATAGTTTTCATATTCTATCATGATCTACTCATCCTACAAATCAATATGATTTTTTCCGTTTTTTCCATTTTGTTTGTTGCATTTTTTTTGGTTGGCTAGCGGTATATAAACTTGAGTTTATACGCGGTATAATTCCGACTTAACTAACAAGAGTTTACTTTTCCAGGGATTATATAATGCTCGTGGTTCGCACGTTGATCGCATTTGTACTCACTTAGACATTCGACTCGCACGCACTGCGCGAGCGGGTCTCCCATATGAAGATTCAAACACGAGCACACCGGCCGTCCCAAGCTCATCGTGCATCTCGCGTTGACGCCGCACGTGTAGCTGTCGCAACCGCCTACGAGATGAAGAGTCGGGTGATTCAGCAGGAACGCTTCGGTTTTGCATAATAACTACTTATAACAAAGATTACTGAAGAATTAAGCAGAACTTACCGGTCATACTTGTTCGCGACTGAACATATTGGTCATAGTGACTGCCGTTCACCAACGTGATGAAGAGGAACAGAAGCAAGGTTGCGGCTTGCGTGTACATTTTGCCACTGTTCCAAAGTTATCTCTGCCGAAAGAGATGAAATTCCACTTGAAATGACATTTATGGAAAGAGAATGCTATTCTCGCGATGATTCTTCTCTGATGTAAATCAAGTTTTGCGCAATTCTTTCAATTAAAACAACACTTTTCTTTTCGATATAAATCATTATAAATAAAACAATTTGCTATCTTAAAATTAAAGATGGATAAAAAATTATCCCAACTACTTGAATTAAAAAAGGCGACTCGCGTGATGAAGATTTTTGCTTGAATCCTCAAGGCGAGAAGAAAACGCTATTCTTTTGCTATGATTATTCTTCAATGCAAACCAAGTTCTGCGCAAATTCAACTTAAAAGATTTTTGCTTTTTTATTTAAATTGAACAAAATGACTCGCTTTCTTGTAAATATAGATGATATAATCGTCCCAATTACTTAAATTACAAGACGATTCGCATAATGATAAGCGTTAATGCGGGAAGAAAACATTATTCTTATGATTTCTCTCTGATGATGCAAATCTAGCAAATTCAAATTAAAACGAGACCTACCTTTTCAATTTAACGAAATGATTCGCTTTCATCCAACGAAAGATGGATAAATCCAATTTAATACTGAAATGTAGTAATTAATTATTTTGAGCATTACAGTGTGTATAACTGTTTTTAATACTTAGAATAAGTAATTAATCGCTATCTTATAGAATTAAATTTTTTTGTAAGAGAAGATCATCCCAATAACTTAAATTAGAAAAAGGCTCCGAAGAATGAGTAGTGAATATTTTTGCTTAAATTCTGTGTTTATTTCCATCAATATGAATTAACTTTAATCTTGGTTTAATTTTATCTTTTTCTAAAAATAGAAGATTTATCTTTTTGTTTTATACGCGTTTCTATCAATGTGGATTAACTTTAATCTTAACTCACTTGCTCTTCATTTATTTTAATTTTTAGAACTAGAAAAGGATGAATTAGTTGAACAAAGATAAAATTAAACTATATTGAAACTATATAGAAACTATATAGAAACGAGCATTAGACATAGAAAAAAAAGAGCAAATTAAAGTTAATTTACATTAGTAGAAATAGATTATTTATGTCCACATTATAATACAAAAAAATAATGAGCAACAGACAATAAACATGACAAACAACGTAAATAACATTGAATAATAGATAATGTGATCAATAAATAATGCATGAAGTTTTTATCCGAATAGACACTTAAAAAAGTTTATCCCAGTTTATCTGAATAATGCCCACCTTTGCTTGCAACTTGATGCTCGATCGGCGCGAGGAAGACTAACCGATCAGTGATCACCTGCGACCGCGTAAATGACGCGAGGACGATCCCAGGCCCCACTATCTGCGACCTTCAGAGTCCCCCCTTCGAATTTCGCCCACACACGGCCCTGATTATTCTTCAAGGTATTCGATAAATTTCGCCTACGTATTTTATATCGTTGTTTTTTTTCGCTTCCTTTTTTTCGTAATTGATGAGCATTACGTGCAAACGCGATGATTTTCCCATAGCCTGAGCTGCGACGCAGCGCGATTGGAGCACGCACACAATTACCCGGCCTAGAATTGCTATAATGATATTTCATATTCGCGTGTATAGTACAATGCGTCGGTCAAAACAGGTATGAGTAATCACAGCTGCAGCTTCGGTGCGCGGAGTTCCGTGACGAGGGAACCCTTTCGCGCCAAAAATGGATCTTCGCGAACGTACACGTTCTGATATGCTTAATCCTGCTGCTGCAGCGTAGTCGAAGTAAATCCGGTATCGGCTTGTCGTTCAACTGTGGATCACCGTTTTTATATATCGCGTCATACACTCTCTCTCCCCCCGTGCTTCTTCATATCCGCGTTATATGCTATCTAGAACAAAAATGTCGACAAAATAAAAAAAAAAGGTAGAAATGCAAATTGTGCCGCGTAAATAAAATGGTAATCTCCAGTACCATATTGCCCGAATGGTCACACATTCCCGTTTTGTTATCGTTTCTGTGAATAGAACGCATAATTCGATGTTGCAATCAGCAATCTCGAGATGAGGAACGTAATAATTTAATATATATTTAAAGATCTTCATTGAAAACTATTTGTCTGGTACTTAAAATTCATCGATTATGCGAATTTATTTCAGAAATCGGTCTATAGAATCGCTTTCGCTAGTTGCAAATAAAAAATCAATTTTATTTACACATAAAACGTAATTTTAGAATATACTTATTTTAGAAACTGTCTGTGTTAAGAAGATGGAATTGATAAATTGGCATTGTACGCTTTTTAAATATACTAGTTATATAAAACTCGTGTTATATATTTAGGAAACTTTTCGTACAAATACACATACGCTTAAAACTTTAAATAAATGCAAAATACACATATATTTGCCATATAGAACACGTATCTATGTACAGAGTCGATCGTCAGAAACAGAAGATTTGAATAAAACTTCTTCAAATTTGTGAATTTAGCTTTTAACCGTTTTTAATATTCTAGTTTTTATTGATTATTAAATAAAATTAAATAAAATTTTACATTTTAAAATATTTGCTAAAGATATGAAAGGAAAAGATACATATGCCCTAAACACAAACTACGATTTTGAGAAGAACTTCCTTATAATGTTTGTTTTTTTTTTCAATTATTAGGTATGGGAAAAACTTCGTGGCGTTTTTCCCGTTAGATATAACGGGAAAACGCCACGAACTTTTTCCCATATCTAATATATAAGTTTCGTCCTTAACATTTTCTTTCGCGTCTAATGAAATGAATTTATTCAAGCATTCCATTTCAAAGTGAACCACTCTGCACGCTACATATACATCGATATTACTATTTATGTACATGGCGGATCTTTATGAATTTAACATTAATCGTGTGTTTGGCATTTCTTTTTCATCGATGCCAGTATCTTGTTTTACTTTTCATGATACATGGAGTATCATGTTAATGTCATGTAATCAAATCTTTATCTTTTTGAAAATCATAAACTTTCAAATAAGAGATATTCGTATTTTATAAATGAGATGCTTGAGCTAGAGTATAATTTTGCACTGAAAAAAAGAGTCCGATAATAGTTACCAAATATTAAGTGAAATAATTTCAATCAGATATTGGCTAACCAATATAACCAAAATAATTTTATTTTTTAAATATTTAATATTAACAAACAGTTGGTATTATGTCATATTATGTTTGGTAATACTTATTAAATATGTAGGAAAACAAAATTATATTATATATACAGGTTTCTCTCTGCACATATATATATTTATATAGTATATAGTATATTATATAGTATATTATATAGTATATATTTATATATTTAATTACGTTTTGTTATATTAATTAAATTTGATTGAAACTATTTCACTTAACATTTGACAATTATTACCAAGTTACTCGTTTTGTCAATGTATTTGTGCGAGATTATATTCATTGTTTGAATTTTATTTGCACTTTGCGTCTCTTAAGAACTCTTCGTAAGCAGTCGCAATTTCATCGTCATAATTATCATCAGGTTCTTCTTCAGATGTCCTGTAAATTACACAATAATATTAGTACATAAATTTCTTAAACAAATATTTTTATTGAATAATACCTTTTAATTATCTCTCTTTTATT
>Ga0157364_1009342_pt1 | contig 10145 bp, 8 predicted proteins | sample AttsexASBM2_FD_111476 | JGI IMG/M metagenome (GOLD analysis project Ga0157364, IMG submission 111476) | Fungus gardens microbial communities from leaf cutter ant in Ribeirão Preto, State of São Paulo, Brazil - Atta sexdens ASBM2 | ecosystem: Host-associated > Fungi > Mycelium > Unclassified ... | reverse complement strand
CCTTCTAGACTCTTCCCAATCCTTCTAGACCGTTCTAGCCTTTATCACATAACTTCTAGGTCACATGCTCTCCATCTGTTGTAGACTAATAATAATACTATCTATCTATGTCCGGCTAACCCTAACCCTAGCCAAAGTCTGTCCACACTCTCATCTTATAACAAAACTGATTATAAAGACGATTCACTATTCGGTTCACATTACAAGTACTGAAGCAGAACTCTTTGCTATCAGATATGGTATCAACTAAGCATCGAATTTCAAAAATATGTTCAAAATTATTGTCATCACTGATTCTATTCATGCAGCTAGAAAAATCTTTAAACTATCTGTCTACTCTTATCAAATTCAGTCAGCTGCTATCCTTTCCGATCTTTGCAGTTTCTTCAAATGTTATAAAAACAATTCCATCAAGTTCTGAGAGTGTTCAAGCCATCTTAAGTGGCATCTTCACAATGAGGTCGATAAAGAAACTAAGACCTTTAATCTAATTCCTCTCTATCCATGCAAAATGTCATGGGATTTTAGCAAGAAAAGCGAAAGCAACAACATCCTGAAAGTTTGGAAAATGACATTCTAAGCTTCTAATCTCAAAGAAAACCAATTTTTGGACCTACTTGATGATAACAATAATATTATCAAACTATCATATGTTAAAGATAGATCATGGCTCAAAACTTTTGGCCACTCGAATTCATTATGTGCACATGCTACAAGAGCTATTACAAATCATACTCTTATCAGCGAATACAGACTTAGGTTTTTTCCTAGAGAAGAATTTAAGTATCTATGCAGATTTTACCCTATTGAATCAAAACACCATATCCTTCATGAGTATAGTAGATTTAATGGTTATTGGAATTTGAAAAAGAACTCATTAAGCCATTTTGTCATGTTCTTGGTAACTAATCCAAGTGCATTCACTTTTTCTAACTCTTTAGTATAAATATTTTTATAGACTTTTACCTTTTCTCTTGTTTTGGTTTTACCTTTTTTCTTTCTTTGTCTTTAGTCCCATGTAGTTTGATTTCTTTTGTAAGTAGTTATGAAGTAGCTACCATGGTCTGCCTACATGTTCCATGTAATAAATTGTTGATTTAAAATAAAATAAAAATAAAAAAGAACAGACCATAATAGCTACTTCATAACTACATATATTCAGACAGATACAATATAAAGAAAGAAACAAAAGAATAACAAAGAAACAGAGAAGGAAAAGAAAAAAACATAAATAAAAGGGATGTGAGGTCTAAAACAATAATGTGATACAATTAGTAACACAGTATATAAGTGACTAAGAGAACGCAAAAGTACTTGGATTAAATTGGATAAAAAGAGAAAAATGAGATAAAGTATCTCTTCTCAAATTCCAATAGTTGTTGAACCTATGACATTCATGAAGAATATGACGTCTTGTTTCAATAGGGTATAGACCACAAGAACAGGTGAAACTCTCTCAAGGAAAGAGTCTTAATCTATATTCTCCTATTGGAGTATGGTTGGTAATAACTCTTAAGGCTTGAGTGCAAAGTAAATTTGAATGACTAAATTGCAAAAGCCATAGACTGCCTTTGGAACTTGATGGTTCGATAGGGTTTAAGTCATCACCTAATAGATCTAGGAAGTTTTTCCCTTTAGAGTCAGACACTTGGAAGGTCATCTTTCACTAAAAAAGTATAGACTTATACTCAGATTTTTTACAGAAATTCCAAGAAGACTTGCATGGGAATAATGGGGTAAATACCATGTTTTTGGTTTCTTTGTTGACCAACTGATGAAAGACCTACTGTTGTTTGCTAGGACAGTTCCAGAATTTGATATAGTTCTGAGAATCTTTGAAAAAGAATTCTCTAAGTTCCATGGAAATTGCTGCTGAGTGGAAGAGTCAAGGATCTTTCTTACAATATGGAGGGAGTTAGTGATAACTATAATATGCTTGACATTGGGATTAGCAACTGCTTGGTTAATACCACATCAGATAGCAAAGAGCTTGGTCTTGGCTATAGTTATATTGATTGCTCTATGTAAGGTTTTGATGACAGGTTTGTCAAAGAAATGAATGTGTGAGATAGAAGTAGCGATTTGGTTCTTGATACTAGCATCTGATACAACTATAGTGGAGGAGAGATTGGAAGACACTTTAAACATGACTTCATCTAAGTTTTTCATATGCTTTTTGATTTTTGTAAGACGAGAATGAAAAGAAAATCGATCTGGAAAAATATCAACAATATAATTTCCAAGTTTAAATCATTGAAAAAACAAAAAGAAGGGAAAATTTTATTATGTTTCTCATTAATGTTAATAAGAGGTGATTTCAACCAAATTCTCTGTTTAGCCATAAGGTAGTCAATAGATGTATTATGGTATTTCTGTTCTTGTGACCTATTGAAACTAAGAATACTATGAATGATATGGTTAGATGGAAGAGAAAACTGTTGTAATAAGAATCTTCTATATAGTTTTTTAAGATGGAGATAAATAAGGACAAGACTGGCGATAGTTTTGACTCCGAGGGTAGAAGATGTACGAAAAGCACCTATAATCCAGAGAGCGGCTCTTTGTTGCATTTTCCTTAAGATGTTGAAATGGTAGTAATTGAATGCTTTGTTGTAATACCATAGTGGAAACCCATATAGTGTGATAGGTAGAGTGCAATATCTATAGAGTCTTCTTTTTGGAAGAGAGTTGATACCACTTGATGAATTGCCAAGCAACTTTATATATTTGATAGTAGAAATCACTTTGTTGGAATAGAAATTAATATGATTTCTAAATGTAAGTTTGTACTCAAAAATGAAGCCCAGATATTTCTAGGTTTCTTTAAGGAGGAGTAAAAGATCTCTAATAGGAGAAAGGTTGAGAAGAGGGGGATCAAATATCCCATGCAATCTAGAGAAGTGAAAAACGTCAGTTTTCCCATGTTCGACAATAAGACTAAATTTTTAAAAAAAAGACAAAATGACATTGTAGCTATAAAAAAGGTTTGTATTCAAATGTGAAATGGACTTGTTTTGAGAAATAAACAATCCATCATCTATGAAAGAAATCATAGAGATAGAAATTTTTAGGATTTAATTATTAAGTTATTAAACAGTTAATACTACTACTAAAGCTTGTTAATCTCTACTAAGTGTAATCTTCTATATTAGAAATATTTTTAATTATGCTATTCTTATTATTTCTTATGAAATAAGCTAATTTAGAAGATTGGAATATATAATATAACTATATATTAAATATGTAAAGCTTGAATATTAGCTTTTTTATTTAATCTCTTTTTCTTTTTCTTTTTGAATTTATTTTTCTTTTCTTTAAACTTAGAGTTAGAATTGAAGTAACAAGATTATGTTGTCATATATTAGTCACATTAGATAATATAGTCACAATAATGATCACAAAGTTACAATTTAGAATAAAGTAATAATATGGACTATTTAGTTTAGTGTATAAGATAGACTAGTTTGTACAAAGTTTTTTATTAAGTTTTTTTGTATTTAACCTGAATATAAGATTTTTTTTACCTAACTTACTCTAAAGTTTTATAATTATAATACTATATTTATCATCTTTAAGAATCTTACTTTATTTTTCTAAAAATAAATAATATACTTAGAATATATTATTAATTAAATTTTAGATTTTTCTAGAAATTGTAGAACTTTATAAAACTTTATAAGCTTTATTCAGTTGTTCTAATATACTAGTTTAAAAATTAAAATTAGTATTTAAAAGAAAGTTTTGAGAAAAAAACTAAAATTCAACCAAGTAAAAAGGCTAATAGCTCTAATTAAAAAGTAATACAAATAAAAGAATAAAAAATATAAAGAAGTAAAAAAAAAAAATTGTAATGGTAAAATTTCTAATATTTAGTAAAAAAGAAAATGTTTCAAGATTTACAAATATCTGTAAGTTTAAAAATAAAAAAAATAACAACTAAAAAATAAAGAATAAAAGAAAAAAAATGAATAAAAACTAAGTTTAATATTTGGAACTTTGATAAGACTGCAATATATTTTTATTCTTTGCAGTTAAAACAAATCTCTTGTTTTTTCATCATATCAACATCTATTATATTAATATTCTTGACTTCAATCTTTTAGATTGGCTTCCACTTTATTCTTAATGTTAACTCTAGTAGTTTGTCAGTCTATCTTCCAAAAATATCTTCTACTACTCTTTTAGCTCTTTCAAACTCTACTGCTTTCTTATACTATTGTTATTATCCTCTCAAAGTTAGTCTCTTATTTATATTTTCTATTTATACTAGTTTTTAAGCTAAACCATTGTCCAATTCATCTTTAAATAATTCTATTAGAGTAATCTTGTTATATCTAGTCAAATCTTTCTATACACAGAATCTAACTATGGGTCCTTAACTATTTAACTGTCAGTTTTCAGTGATATTAGTCTGAGATTATATGATACTAAAGAAGTTTTCCACAAAATTGATCATTTGGTTTAAATTCTCAATATATTTTATTGAAAGAGCTCTTATTTGCTTCTAACTATTATTATTCTCCTACACTAGTTGCTTACTTTGGTAGAGTTCTCTTCAAAATCACTTGGAAGTTCTGCTTTTAGTTGATTTTATGGTTTCAATTTCTTTTGAAGATTCCCTATACACTTTCTACAATAGCTTTCTTCTGGTCTTTATTCAGGGTTTCTTAGTAAGTCTTACTAGTCTGTCTACACAGAACTGTAAAGACGGTCAAGAAGAATATGATGATGATTTAGGTTGAGATCATGTTGAAGGATTGAGAGAGTTCCCCTTGTGAATGGCTTTTTAAGAGTTGAATGTAGATATACATGATGTTGAGAGTGATTTGTTATAATCTTAAGTCCTTAGAGTAAGACAAAAGAACAACTCTTATATTGAGTAACACAAGAGAACTTGATAGAGAGCTCTTTACAAACTAGTCTACCTTTTATACTACTACCAATAGTCTGTGCTCACTACTGTGCACCCTACCCTAAATGACTATGTGTAGAACATGAGGTCAACATGTGGTATCTATGTTGTATGACATCATTTGTTCTAGAACCTTCTACTTCATTCTCCTAAGTTTCGTAACTAATGTTGTAACCATACCATCAGATTGTGACTAATGTGATAGTATGACTATTCACTTCTGACCCTAACCCTAACTGTTCTAAAAATAGAAAAATAGGAAAATAAAATAAAAATAAAATAAAAATAAAAATAAAATAAAGAGAACCTAAGTCCACTTCTTGTGATCTTGACAAGATTGGTAAGTCTCTTTTTTACATTACAAAACTTCTGCAGACTAGTAGACAAAAGTATTAGTTCCATATAACTTGTATTGTTGTTGTTATTGTTTATTTCTATTTTCTATACTGTAACTAGCAAACTAATGCTAAAACATAGTAAGCATTTGAAATAATTATGTTTCCTCAGTAGAGTAATATCTACATTTATAAAATAAAATCTAATAATAGTTCAGAGATATGATGTAGAAATGTCTGGTTAAGGAGAATATTAGAGTGGGTCAGGTTGATAATGTTGGCAGTGGGAGTGAGCACAGGCCAATAGTGGCAAATAATAGACATAAGTTAGAAGAGAAGTATAAAAGAGAGTATAAAAACATGGTAAAAGAGTGGAGGTTGCAGTTTGATATGATGTGTTGGTTCTAAGGCTATTCTTAGATATCTTCAAAGTCTTTTATATTGTGTTTAGCAGCTAAGGAGTCTTCAATAGTAGATGGCTTTTATCTAGATAAATCTATTCTATTCTTAGTAAATATACCTATTCTCTCGAGAAATTTGCTTAGGGCAGCTATGTCTTGTTTTGTTCCAAGGATATCTGGCATATATATGGAGCTTGAGATATTGTGGAGGATTTGGCAGTGGTTCTTATATTGGAAGCATATGTCGATAATATATTTCCATGTTTGTATTTCTTCTTCACAAGGGTAGACATTGCATAAGGCAGCCAAAGATTTCTCTTTGGTTGTACAAGACTTTAAAATAAAGAGTAAGTTAAAGAGATGGAGAAATGTAGTTTGTAGGGCTATATTATCTATTTTGAGGTTAATTTCTCCATATCTATTTCTATTTGATAAGCATGTATTCATATGCTTAATGGCTTGCTAAAGTAGTTGTAGTATTAAATTGGCTCTGGAGTTTTACAGCTTCTTCCACTAGTTTATCAGCTTTTTCATTTCCTCTGATTTTAGTATGACCAGAAGACCAGAAGATAGAGAGATGGTAATATAGTGGGAAGTCAAGCTATCTGAGAGCCTTTTAGTAGAAAATATATACTATAAGCTAGCCTTGTTGGGACTTGAGATTAGAGGCTATAGATATGGCTGAGATGTTATCAGCATATAATTGAATATGGTAGACTTCAGGATGTTGATATGCAAAAGAGATAAATTCTGATAGTCCAGTTACAAGTCCTGCAAGCTCTGCATCATAAACTTCAGCTGAGCTCCCAAGACTGAGTTTTCAGTAGAAGACTTCTCTTTCCTGGTGGTATCCTACTACTACTGATCCAACTCAGTGAAATCAGTTGAGAAAGGAGATTTGGAAACCATCTAAGTAGGTAAGAAGTATTTCTGGGTGGTATTATGCTTGGTTGACAAATCTGTTGTGGCAAGTCACTACTTTGTCTTTATCAGTAGTAGATTAGTGAATTGTAAAGTGTTTTCCATAGTCTAGCTATATTTTTCACTATAGAGAGAGAAGGAAGGAAAAGATATGTTTATAGGCTGGACAGGTGAATATAACTATTTTTTGTAGTTGTGTCAGTTTGGACCTACAGTTATGTTTAGTAGGAAGAGGAGGAGGATTTGAGGGGCTCTGTCCATTGTGCTAGTTGTCAGATAGTTGTTGGAGGATGGGATTATTAGTATTAAGTTTGTTAAAGTGAATAGCAGTATGTCTAGTAAGAGAGTTCAAATATAGGCTGAGAGTGAGGATAGATACTTTTAGTTTTAATGCATGGATAAGAGTGGTGTGAAAGACTACACATATTAGGTGAAGTATTCTATTTTAGACTTTATTCAGTATTTGAATATGTTTCTATTTGCCTATCCACCAGGCAGCACTAGCATAGGTAATAATAGAAAGAATGCATATGTGGTAGAAAAGGTAGAGATAGTAATGTAATAAGCCCCAAATGGTATTTGCTAGTATTAAGATGTATGCAATAGTATTCTCAGCCTTCATTGCCATTTTGGTAACATAGTAGTTATAGAGAAGTTTGCAATTGAAGTGAACCCCTAACTAGCAGATTGTTGAGCCTACTAATATTGTAGAGGTAGTACTATTGTAGTTAGTGAGGTTGATGTAGGATGATGTTTTGTTTCTTTTTCTCCAAGTATAGTATATCAGTTCTCTTTTATCCTTATCTGAGAAAAGTCTAGCTAAGTGTAATCATTAGTCTACCAATTAGTATGTTGTGACAACCACTTATCACAATGACAAATGATCTCACTAACAAGTAAACCTCTCAGTAGAGTTATAATATGGGAATTTCACAAGAGAACTCGACAAGAAGTCTCTGTTTAATTAGAGTCCTATATATACAAAGTCTTCATGGTCCGTGCTACTAATAATTAACCCTGCCCTTATGTCCATGCTTCTTTCTCATGTTCACCTCAAGGTCGCTATATTGTATACATGTGCCCTGACGTCATCTTCTAGATCCTTCCACCACCTTCTAGGCCTATGATATCACATCATGTAATATGTCATGTGACTGCAGTGTCATGTGCCTCTTTATTGTCCAAAAGAAAAGAAAAAGAAAAAGAAAACAAAATTCCTATAAAGTCAGAAAATAAAAGAAAAAGAAAATAAAAATTGTTCATGTTCAAAGCATCCCATAACATAGTAGGCCTTAGCAAATACATAGTTGTTGGTATCTAGTAAATGAGAAGAGACAGTTAGCTTCCCATCATCTATATATATAAGAATAAAAATGTAGGTAGAATAGTTATAGGTATGGTTTTCTGGAATCTTAATAGAATTGGTTAGTGTTTTAAAAATATCAAGTAAGCCTACTGAGTAGAAGAAGACAAGAATAGAGAAGATAGGAGATCCTTGAGAAATACCATTTTTGACTAGTTTCATTTCTCCTCAGATACCATCAAGGTATATTACTACCTCTCAGTTAGAGAGGAAGTTTGCTATCTACTTTACTAGTTTAAGAGAAATATAGTATTTTTTCATCTTATTGAGAAGACATTTATGGTTGACAAAGTCAAAATAACCTTTGATATCAAAGGTTAGTATGGAAGTGGCTAGGCCATTGGTTTCATGTGTTGTAAATGTTATGCACAAAGGTAAGGATAGCATTTGAAGTGAAAGAGTTAGTTCTACCTCCAAATTAGGAACCTGAGATAAGATTGTATTGGCCTGTAAGATAAGTTAGTCTATGGACTACTACTTTCTCAAGTAGCTTGCTCATGTACTTAAGAAGTGTGATGAGGTGGTATATTTTAGATTGGGTATAGTCAGGTTTATTAGGCTTTTTGAGTACTATTGCAATCGCTCTATACCATTATGGAAGATGATATTCATTAGCAATGTATTAATGAACAAGCATAGTTATCTTATTTCCTACATGTAGCCAAGCCCATTTGAGCATAGTGTAGTTAATCTAGCTAGCACCAGCAGCTGTGTTTAAGCTTAATAAAAAAAGAGCTTCCTGAACCTCTATGTAAGTGACTTTCTCAAAGAAGATTTCATTATCTTGTTTATATAATAGGTTAGCTTTGATGGGGGTATAAAGAGGGGGAGGTTCTTGATAGAGGGTTGCTCTAAGAGTTTCATACTTTTCTTTGTGTGTGATAGTAGGAGACTGTTCTGGTCCTCTTGATATTACTGAAAGAGGATAGTTTTTGTATTCTGTTGTCCATTGGTGAAGCTTCCACACCTTGTCTGCTACTGCTTTTTCTAAAGTTTCATTAGCCCACATTCTCTTTGTATAATAAACTTGTTTCTTGAAAAGATTGTGTATTCATTTTATGCCTCTGTCTAGATCTGGGTCTTAGAGACTATGTGTTTTGAGATGTTTATATTGGAGCTCTTGGAGTTGTCATATGTAGGCAGCTATCTCAGTGAAGGTCTTATTCCACCATGGTTTGGCTATTGAGCTAGGATTACACTTCTTTGCTACTTACTCATTAGTGTATATTATTACTGTTGAGAGGGCTGACACTGTGTTTTTGAGATTAGTAATAGAAATAGAATTATTGGTGTTTATTAGTATATTCAGAGGCCCTCAGAAGTGTCCTAGGATTTCCACAAAGGCTGTAGACCATGCATTTTTATCAGTATTCTTCATATTATACCTGTTTCTGCAGTAGTTGCTGATGGGGATCACATTATTGAATAGAATCCACAGTATGGCTAGATAGTCGGAGTCAAAGGCAAACTCTAGTTTGATTGTCCAATCAGATGGGATTGTGCATTAAGTAGCTGGGCCATTTGCAAAGATGAGGTTGAGGACTGAAGGAGTTCCTCGAGAAGTGTGGGAAATAAAGGTGTGTCGGCCAGGGGTGTTTGAAAGTAGGTAGCCATGGATCATGAGCCAGTCCACTATGTAGTCTGTTTCCATACTGGAGTTGATGTTTGGGGAGGAGAACCATAAATAGTGATGCATGTTCCAGTCACCTGTGATGATTGTTGGTTGGTTGTGGGACAAAGAGATGGTATGGAGGAGGGCAGTGGCACATTCATCGTGACATTTGTGGTCGTTATATAAGTTTATGATGTTGGTGGTTGGGTTATCTTGGATTATGTTTAAGATTTGAATGTCCCGGTCTTGAATGAGATCTGAGCGGTGCACCACCTCCATGCTGGGACAAGGTCGGAAGTACGCCATGACGCGTGATGGGGGGTCATCTATACTTTGTGTCATAGTGGGTAGGATTGGGGTCCATGCTCTGTACCCCACTGGTCCTTTAGTACCGTTGGGTGAGATTTGGGCCCACCATGGTTCCTGGAGGAGGAGAAGGTCAGCGTCATTGAAGTATGTATTGAAGAGACCATGGACAGCGCTCCCTTTCTTGTTACAATTAAGTTGAATTATTTTGATGGTTGGTGACAGGGGGGTGGGGGATGAGGTGGGCGTACTATTCATTTAGAAAGAGTTTTTTGTATGTCTGCGAGGGCTTGTT
>Ga0157364_1009341_pt1 | contig 10146 bp, 9 predicted proteins | sample AttsexASBM2_FD_111476 | JGI IMG/M metagenome (GOLD analysis project Ga0157364, IMG submission 111476) | Fungus gardens microbial communities from leaf cutter ant in Ribeirão Preto, State of São Paulo, Brazil - Atta sexdens ASBM2 | ecosystem: Host-associated > Fungi > Mycelium > Unclassified ... | reverse complement strand
CATACACACACACACACACACACACACACACACACACACACACACATGCACACGCGCGCGCGCGCGCCTGTATATATGTATATGTATTATACACGTATAATATATATATATAATACATGTACATGTATATACATGTATATATATTTTAAACGCTTCAACTTTGTTTTTTTTTTTTAAGTGAAATATTTCGATTTTTAATCCTGCTCCGGATATTGAGTTTTTAAACACATATGTTTAAGATAAAACAAGCTTATTCTGTAAGTTTCAGAAAAATCTAAAGAAAATGGATTTTTTCGAGAACGTCTTTAATAGGCATGCGTAGCTTATTTTCACTTCATAAGCCTTTTTCGACATTTTATTGACTATATGACTCAGGAGAGATAAGAAGAATCTTCGTCTATCTTTACAAGTGTTTTAAAGCGATCCCATCATTCGTTTCATCCAAATTCTCTTTACTTACAAATGGTGCAAGAAAAATCAATGTCATTTCTCGTTTATGACATCACAATTCAATATAGCTGAAGTGACTACTCAGAAGTAATATTTATATTTAATATTTATAGTAATTAGACAAGTCAAATTCAATCAAACAATTTTTTGTTTAGATTTGTATTGGCTGGCGCTGGCGGTGTAGATCATAATCAATTAATCGAACTTGCCGATAAGTATTTCGGCAAAATGACAGGACCGGAATATGATGTTATACCAGATTATATTAAAGCTTGTCGCTATACTGGTTCTGACATAAGAGTTCGTGATGATTCGATTCCTCTCGCCCATATTGCAATCGCAGTTGAAGGTATTAGTATTGTACTAATTAATATTGCAGATAAATTGTAACATGCTATAGAACAATGAATGCATGATTTAGGTGCTGGATGGGCTGAGGCAGACAACATTCCTCTTATGGTCGCGAATACTCTTATAGGAGGATGGGATCGTAGTCAAGGAGGAGGCGTAAATAATGCAAGCAATTTAGCTAAAGCTTGTGCAGAACAAGGCTTGTGCCACAGTTATCAAAGTTTTAACACATGTTACAAAGTATGTATTAAATAAGGTTCGATTTTTCATTTGCTGGTTAATTTATGATTAAATAACCTATATAGACCTACTTCTTTATCGACAGTTCGGCATCTTTGTACAGTCAACAATATGATTGAGTATGGAAACATCGGATACCTTTGATGCCTCGGATTTATTATCTGTCCTTGTTTAACATTAAATTGAACAGATGATGAATCCGAGGCATTGGAGTCACCCGAATGACGAATTTCCGAACGCCATTCTTTATACTATTGTTGCACAGTTTTTTTCATCATTTCATCATAAAATACTTATGCAACAACATCCCAAATAAAATTGTCGTTAAAAAGTTACAGAATAGAACTACTGATGTTTCATCCAATGAACTTGACTTATGACATTATAGGAAACATGCATTCGGAAACATCACCTAAATACCTCTGTATATCTCTTATCCTTGTTTAACATTGAATAACAAAGATAAAACGATATACGGAGGCACTCGGATGTTTTCAAATGCAGCCAAGTTGAAGTTCATTCGATAAAACATCAGATTGTTTAATTATAAGGTAACTAGCAAATGAAAAATCAAGCCTAAGTATTACTAATTTTCAAATTCAATTATAAAACAGGATTATAATAATTAATTGCGTATCAGATCAATGAATGCATTATCTTTTTATTTTGCAGGATACAGGACTTTGGGGTATATATTTCGTTTGTGATATCATGAAATGTGAAGATATGTTATTGTGTATTCAACAAGAATGGATGAATCTGTGCATGGCAGTTACTGAAAAAGATGTTACACGTGCAAAGAATATTTTGAAAACAAACATGTTCTTACAGTTGGATGGAACTACTGCCATTTGTGAAGACATCGGCCGACAGATGCTTTGTTATAATCGCCGTATTCCACTCCATGAACTCGAAATGAGGATAGATGTATGTAATTTTTATTGTAGATCAAAATGTATAGTAGATCAAAGTATAAATATTTAGTACAAAAAGAGTAAATGTGGTTTGTAACAAAATCTTTTTATGAAGATGTTTATAAGATATATTTTAACATGTGATTATATACATAATTTATATTTTAGAGCGTAACTGCTGAAACTATTCAAAATGTTGGCATGAAATACATTTTCGATCACTGTCCAGTGATAGCAGCAGTTGGTCCTATTGAAAATTTACCAGATTATAATCGTATTCGTGGAGCTATGTATTCGCTTAAAGCGTAACTATTTTCAAGCATCAGTTACTGATAAAGTTTAGCATATTAATTAGAAATAAAATGAAACTACGATACGTGCTTCTTAAAATATCCGTGCAAATTGATAAATACTAATAATCTCTATATATAATCTCGATAATACTAATAGTCTCTAACAAATATAAAAATTGCATCTCTATGTGAGATCGTAGTTTTATTTTATCATACATTTATCAAGCAAATTTATTAATGTATATTGTCTGATGAAAATAAATCATAATCGAAAATACGTTTTAGATAATTCCTCAGTATTATTTAACTTAAAAAATAAATATTAATGCAAGAGTTTGTAGAATAATTTTTTAATTTAACATTAGAAGTATGCAATTAGTGATCGTTAATTTAATAATAATAATGTAATCTTCTTACGGACTGTTAAATTCAATAACAAAAAATCCAAAAAAAGGACGAATGAGAGTCAGCGTGAGTTAATACAATCTTAAATCTTTATTCCAGAAAATAGAAGCTTTATTCCAAAAAAATAGTATGTTTCAGTTTATTTTGGAATCATTCTCAGCAATAAAATTTCAAAATATCAATTTCTTCATGTCCAAGAAAAAAATCATCATCAGATTAACAAATTTGATGTTGTAATCTATTCGAAACATTAAATTATAAATATTTCCAAACCATTCTATTCAACAAATTATAAATCAATATTAAAAAACTGATAACTCACCCCAAGACATAGAAGGAATTCGACTTGACATTAAATCAAAACCAATTAAAATTTATTATCACTAAAGAGTATCAAGTTAAAAACCGCAGCTCGAACGAAACATGACTAATACATTTAATATAATAAGTAAGATATATCAGGTCAACAAGGAAAATAAAAAGAAAAAAGAATACATAAACAATAATTTGTATAAACCGACAAATTGTATTTATTTAATGTCTTTCAATAATTGTATACAAGTTTGATGTACATTTTCTGTATCTGAGCGTAAATTGAGACTATTTTGTTGCACGAATATATGAAGGCACTCAGATATTAAATGTTTATTAAGAAAATGCTCTTCATCTAATCACAACATTCTTCCAATCGAAGTCATATTCAAATTCAATCTGATATTCTGATCACCAATTGGTTGTTACTATTCCGGTTAATATGATTACGATGCTCAGCCATCTAGTTTAAAATTTTTTTCCTCTCTGTCAAACATAAGAGGCATTGCAGGATTTATATGAGATTTTATACACAATATTTTTTGTCTTTTCTCTTGGGAAAATGTTTTTATGTCCCTTGATCAAATTTAATTTATTTATTTAATTTATTTAAGTTAGTAAAAATTAATTTAGTTAAAGGTTTCACTAATTCTTTTGAATTCGTTTGAAATTTTTTAAATATAAGATAGTACAAACCAAAAAGTACAATCTTGATTTCTTCACTTGATTTTTTTCTGTTGTATCGTATCTTTATGAATGAAAATTTTTAAACATACGTTAATAGTATTAAAAATGAAATCAATCGGATAATCATTTTTTAGTACGATAATCATTTTTTTACGTACTATTTTTTAAAATAAAGATTCTATTTTCTGGAATAAAGATTTAAGATTGCGTATTAACTATCACGCTAATTCTCATTTGCTTTGATTTTTTTTGGATATTTTGTCATTAATATTATATTTCTCGTATAAAAGACATGAAAATTAAAATTTTTGACTTTATAATTATGTTCATTATACTGACAATATATTTGTTTTTTCATCCCTTTTTATAGTATTCACGTCATTACGTACGTATTCTTTAGTAAGTAAGAAACGTTAATATTTCTAATTAATCGATAGTAAAATATACAATCATCTTGTCTCTAAATTTATTGTTTATACAATTTAGAATATTAATATTCCATGTGTGTGTGTAATGTTTTGGAATGTTGGAATGCATGTGATTATGACCTATAAGCATATCAAGCTAGATGGATTAAGCGGGGAGCACAGATTCTTACATAACGTATAACACATAAGAAATTCAAGCAATCATAGTTCTTTATTTCGTGGAAAGGAAGGAAACAAAGGATTTTAATTGATTTAATTTCTTATGCATTACGTGTTATGCAAGAATCTGTGCTCTCCGCTTTAGGGGGTAAGAGATTTCAATATTTCAGGTGTTGAATTCCGGATGCAGCGCGCATGTACTTTTTCGCAATTCATTTTTTTCCTTCGTCTTGTCTTCTTGTCACTTGATTACAAATAAAGAGTCTTTGTGTCTCCTTATTGTGCATTAGAATAGAAATTTCTAAAGGCATGCTTTCAAAACAATAATGTGTTTAATATTTTAAATAATATTGAGTTATAAGCCCAAGAACCCTTTATTAGTGGACTAACGCAAAGTTATTGTGGTTGCTGAAAATGTGATAGATTATAATGGCCGAGAACAACAGTTCATTTCCTCTCCGTTGCAAAATTGCGTGGAAGAGAAAATTACATAACCTGGAAAATAGCAATTGAAATTTATTCACTACGGAAGGACTATGGACGGCTGTGCTTAGTACGGAGACTGATGCGAACAAAATCGCAAGAGCAAAAGTAAAAATCATATTAAGCGTCGAAGAATCCCTGTGTGGCAAATGCATGAGCAACGGCAAAGGACGCGTGGGGCAATCTAACGTTGGCATTCGAAGACAACGGCTTTACCCGCGAAAAGTCGAACTGCTGCGTAAAATAACTACGACAAAACTGGAAGGCTGCAAATCTATGAAAAAATATGTCAATGAAATAATGTCTGCCGCGTCAGCTCATAGATACAAGATTTGAAATCAAGAATGGCTTGGGACGGTACTATTAGCCGGCCTTCCGGAGCATTTTCAGCCAATGATCATGGCGCTTAAGAATTCTGGTATGACGATGATTGCTGACTGTTAAATCTGTTAAAATCAAACTGCTGCAAGAGTCGAGTAATTTCGATAGACCAAAACGTTCGAGCGACAATAATTCAGTTACACAAAGCGATATGCGAAAGATGCAAAAAATTTCAGATCGAAACAGAAATGGATGGTCAAGTGTTCGACGTGCGGGAAATTGCGACACGTTTCAAAGGATTGTCATTTCGGACACATGTCGAACGAGTGCAGCGAAAGAAGAAAAGAAGACAAAAAAAAAAAGCAACCGAAACGAAAACAAGATAAGAAAAAGATCGAGAGCAATGACACTAGCATTTCTTAGTAAATGTCAAGAAATTAAAAATGGAGGTTGGATTCCGGAGCCTCTGTACATATGACGCCGAATAAGAAATTTTTCAATTCTTTTGTCAAATTCGATGAAATAGAAATTGCGGTAGCAGACAATACTAAATTGCGAACCGAAAGTAAAGGTGAAGTGACAGTGTCGGTATTAACGTATGATAAAATCAATAATATTATCATAAAAGACGTAGTTTCCGAATTTGAGCATTAATCGACAAGATAACTGAAAGAGGCTTTAACGTCAAATTCAATAAACATGTTTGTGAAGTATTCAATAAAAACAATGATGCAATCGCAATAGCTAAATCGGTCAATAATATTTAAATTGGTGCAATCAGTTGACACTGCGTTCAAATGCGAGATTAACATGAGTTTTCAATGGCATAGAAGACTTGGATATATCTCTTAATAAGCAGCATGAAATTGCTTTGTGACGAGCATGCAATAGGTTTAGATTTCGATGATCCAGATAGACCACAAATGCGAAATTTGTGTTCGAGGTAAGCAAGCACGTCAAGCGTTTCCGAAAACAAGAAAGGAGCTGAGGACTAGATTGTAGAGCTGATACATGCCAATATCTGTGTGTGAACCGATAGAACATTGATTGGAGATTCAAAATACTTCATACTCTTTATATGATTATAGATGATTACTGAAGACATTTAAGTATATATTTCTGAAGAATAAAAATGAAGCCTTAGATGTATTCAAGATATACAAATGTAGAAGATATACTTATGTAGAAAATCAAATGGGTCTTCGCGTTAAAGTGTTGCGTACAGATAACGAGCGAGAATTTATTAGTCAAGAATTTAAATGTTTTCTTCAAAAAGAAGGTATACAGCATCAATTGACAGTTTCTTGTACGCCCCAACAAAATAGACTGGCGGAGCGTTACAATCGAACGATAGTTCGGGACGTTGTTTGCCGATCTCCCTAAGAAATTTTGGACTGAGGCGTGCGCGACGGCCGTTTACTTAATAAATCGATCCTTAGCAAAAAGTTTGCGATATAAAACTCCTTATGAAATTTGGTCGGGAAAAAAACCTGTTTTATCTCATTTAAAAGTTTTTGGTTGCAGGGTTTTTGCACATATTCCAAAGGAGCAACGAAGAAAAAAGAAAACGGGACGAAAAGGCAAAACTGTATATTTTTCTTGAATATTATAAAATACAGAAGACTACTGTACGAAAGTACTCAAAAAGTAAAAATGTAGTGTTTTACGAAAATAAGACACTTGACACGAAAGACTTCTATTCCCGTTTCTGAAAGAGATAAATATTCGCAAAGAAACGCCAATTCATGATAGGTTGCCTATTATGTTACAAGGTAGCACTGATTCAGTGAGAATTAAGATTAGAGGAAACTGAAGAAAATTTCAGGTCTTACGAAGTTAGTACGAGGGCAAGTCAATAAGTTTTTAGAAAAATATAATAAAACATATTTTTTTTTATTCGATTCATTTTTATTTCTCAACATAGTCTCCTTTCAGCTCAATACACTTGATCCAACGATTCTTCAACTTTTTCAAGCAAATAATATGAATAATATAATTTATTCAACCCGATGTCCGCTGCCACGACTGATTGTAGTGCTCGTCGCAGCGACGATAGGTTCGAACTTCCGAATCTACTTTCACATGTTCCGAAAGCTTGTCCCAGACGTATTCAATGTAGTTACCGTACACGCATAAGAGTACAACCTTCGATATATATTGCAACTGCTCGGCGCTCAAGTCTCGAATGGGAAGGATGATATAGCGCGAGATACCATAGATTTTGCTACTGCGCGATTCGCGGATTCGTACGCCTTTAAATAGTTATTCGAGAGCGTATAGTCTTTAGTGTGAGTATGAAATTCGTGCTGCAACCGCTAACAATACACGTCACAAACTGTGACGTGAAATCACGAATGATGGAAGACAGCGCGGAGAAGCGCAAGCACGGCGAAAACTGTCGAGTGCTATACACGCGATCATTTGCGGCCCGTTGAATTGTGGTAAAACCAACGTTTTCATAAGTTTGCTCGAGAATCCAAATGGCATACGTTTCGAGAATGTGTACGTCTACTCGAAATCGCTGCAACAGCTAAAGTATCGATTTATTATTACTCGAAAATTTATTTACGTTTACTGACGAAATCGGCTTTACGTTCTCCAACAACAGCGATGTCGTTCCACCGAGCGAGGCGCGCCAAAATTCTATTTTTATCTTTGATGACGTGGCATGCGACAAATAGGATGCGACAAGTAGGATGCGAGAGAATACTTTTCGATGGGCCGCCATGCGAATGACTGCTTCTATCTCTGTCAAACGTACGCGAGGGTACCTAAACATCTGACACGCGACAACGCGAACTTGCTAAGCCTGTTCAAACAGGCCAACACGTTTACGATTACGTGAATACCGACATCGTACGATGAATTTTGTTTGTTGTGTCGCGACTGTTGGCAAAAAAATATGGATTTTTAGTGATAGACAAAGACAGTGCGCTTAAAGACGGGAGATATAGAGATTTAACGAATTCGCGATACTATAACGTGACTAATCGATATTTTGGCAAAGACGAACATGGCTGATGTGCGCGAGCGTGAAAAAATCGCGAGGGGATCGAAAAGACGAATGAGTCGATCTACAAGAAACATCGCGCTCTGAGGATTGGTAGCATCGAGAAGGACATGGCATTGAACAGACATTTTAAGCCTATTATCAAACCTTTGTGGCAGATTATTAACAGCCTCGTGGATGCTATAAAGAAACAGTCGCGCGACGATGACGCAGCGTCTGCCTCCAAGCGTGAGAGAAAAGAGGAGGAAGAGGAGGAGGAGAGAGAGAAAGCGAGCGAGACGTTCGAACGTTCCCCGCGTAAATCTGATGATCGATTGCACGATTATGTACAGCCGATAATAATCTCCACTCCGCGTAAGACGATCGTACCGATGATAGAAAATTGGAGGACGTTTTCGAAACGACAGACGACTCGCTAGCAACGAAAATTCAAAATCGGTTGCAAACGTCGAAAGGACGAGAGGCATTGCAAGCCGGCTTGAGCCCGCTGAGTCAAAAGTACGTCGAGACTGTCCTGAGGGCAACGTGAGATAAACAAAAGAGTGATATAGATTATGTATACGGCGTTTACCTACACACAAGGATGGATTGATCTTTGGCAATAAACATACCGACGTGGATGCGGACAACATAATTATCAACGACATACGATACGCCTGGTCCTTACGAGTTAATTTTCAAGAGAATTTTCGACGATCTCTACATAGAAGATATGAACAAGTACAAGTACATGCTGCTGGCAACGAATACAACGCATATAAACACAAACAACAATCGAGCAACAAGAAATATAAGTATAAATACGTAATCGTAGCGTTGATATCGATCACACAAGAAACAGAAGAAGAAATCTGGAAAGAGATTACCTCACGCAATGATATTGAACGACAATGTGATCGATTACGTGCATTGGGACGATCCCAATAAGCTAGGATCGTCTACGATTGCTCGACGCTTCGCACTGAGCGAGCAACAATAATGAGCGCTCATAATGAGATGATGTCGATCATCGATGAGGAACTTTGCGAAGCTGGTCTTATTATAAATTAAATCGAAACGAGTCAGTCGAGTGAAAGCGAGAAAAAAATACTTTTGCTCTGTGTACGCGTTGAATCATGAAAAAGAGATCCAGCGAAAAGAAAAAAATTAGTTCTGAGAGACGTCGACTCATCGAGGAATTGCATACTCCGACGAGAAAAAATTTTCCGCGAAGGCGCATCATAGTTCGAAAATATGACGATTTGTGGCAGGCTAATATTGTCGAGATGCATCCGTATTCGAGGCCATCATTACAACTTCAACAGAGGCCATCATTACATACTTACCGTCATCGATGGTTGAGCAAATACTCATGGTACCACAAGTACTCAAGAGCAAGAGTGGAAGCGAAACGGCTGACACTATCGCTAGAGAGATAATTCGAGCGAGTGGAAGATGTCCGAAAAATTTACAAACGGATATGGAAAAGGAGTTTTACGCCGATATGCAGAAAATCTTGAAAAAACATGACGTTAATCATTCCACGTATTCGACGTTAAAAGCGTCAGAGTAGTCGAGTGGTTCAATCGCACGCTCAAAAACATGTAGAAGATGTTTACACTCAACGATAATTACAAGTGGATCGATGAGCTGCTGCGTCTCGTGTCAGATTACAACGCGCACAAGCATCGCACCATCGGCATACAATCCGCTGACGTAATTCCCGCGATCGCTGAAAGACTCTTGGATACAGTATATAGCGCGATAAGAATTTTGCTGGTCCGCAAAATTTAAAGGGCGATTCGGTACGCGTGAGCAAGACGATTTTTGAGAAGGATTACGCGCCAAATTGGACCAATTGAGGTGTTTACAATCGTTAAGGTGCCAATCCCATAACCTATCTCGAGGACTATCGCGGAAAATCCGTCGCTGGAACGTTCTACGAACGAGCACGAGTTGCATCGCGCTACTCATCCGGACGTGTATCTCGTGGAGAAAATATGCCAGAAAAGAAATAAGGTGTACGTCAAGTGACTGGGAGTCGATGAATTGCACAATTCATGGATACACAAAAACAATGTCATTTGATAAAATTTTGATTCGTGTACTTTTTT
>Ga0157364_1009340_pt1 | contig 10147 bp, 3 predicted proteins | sample AttsexASBM2_FD_111476 | JGI IMG/M metagenome (GOLD analysis project Ga0157364, IMG submission 111476) | Fungus gardens microbial communities from leaf cutter ant in Ribeirão Preto, State of São Paulo, Brazil - Atta sexdens ASBM2 | ecosystem: Host-associated > Fungi > Mycelium > Unclassified ... | reverse complement strand
GTCAACAACGAACATAGTAATATAATGTCAGGAAATATGTTTCCAGAAGCACAAACTGTTAAATTAAATTGGAAAAGATATATCTTAAAAATCGTATTTATGTGAATATACTTAAAACTAGAATATCTATTAATTTAGATATTTAAAAAGGAATATTTACCTACATTATTATTTAAAAAATTTTGAAGAATTTATGTTCTAAATTTTTAACAAAGCAAACATTAATGAGCTCTTCTGTGGAAACGAAGAACTATTCATCTTTGTAAGAACAACGTTTGGATAGGGAAAGCAATTATCTAACCCTGGCTGGGGAAAGAATCGACGTATACAACTGCCACGAGGGAAAAGAAATGGACGGTAGTAGGGAGAGTAAAACGGATTTGGTCGAAATTAGAACCTCGGAGCCCATTTCGGCAGGTTATGGGCGTGATTCGAAGAAGGAAATCATCCGGATAACTTCAACAACGGATAACTTCAACAACAATGCGATAACTTGGTCGATTGCTGGAAACACCGTAGTAACTTTTTTCTATCGGAAAAACTGAACGATTTGTCGGAATTTATGGTCTGAATTTATGTGCGGCGAGTTTGAAATATGGTTTAAAAACTACACGAAAAACATGCGGAAAATTTTATAACAACGTGTAATTCTCATCTAACTTATAGTACTTACAGTATATGTAATATCTATACATTTTTACACTTTTTTAATTGCGAGTATATATGTAATATTTATATTAAAAGTCAACTTTGGCTAAAATTTCACGGAGATTTAAATTGTGAATACGCGTATAATGCAATATTAAACAAGAGATATTATTCAATTATCAAGAATAATAGGATTTAATTATCAAGATATTATTTTTAATATTTAGAAATTATGACGAATAATGAATAAAATTATTAATTATATATATATATATATATATAATATATATATACATACATATATAATTTTCATAAAACAACAAATATTAAATTCTTCAAGTGAAAAACACGTTGGAAAACACATTGCGCAAATGAGATAAAAAGGGATGTTTAGAAAGCGATGATCGATAAAGAAAGAGGATGTTCTTCTACAGTGGAAAAAGAACGGAACATCTTGAGATTAATTGAGTTTTCGCGCGGAATAAAAAGCAGTCGCGGATGATGGTGCAGTATCGAGAATAGCGGCGTGCATTAGTACATTAGAGGAGGAAAACGCTAGAGAAAAAGGGTGCGGAAAGCGATGCGAATGAAGCTCGGAGGATCGGGCTCACTCGCGGAGTAGATTAAAAGTTTGCCGAGGAATTTCCCTGGATAAGGGAGGCAATTCAGCACGATCGCGCGCAATCGCGATATCGATTCGACAACGGATCGGGATGGACGAAGTGAGAAAGGTATGCAATTCAAGCGTGTCTCTGCAACTCGACTGTTCCGCCGGATCTGATTCGAGAACTTCCTCGTATTTTCCTAGCGAACGACGATGCTCAGGTTACGAACGATTGCGTCGGTAAATAGCTGCGCCAGGCTATGAGTTAACTCGGTTTCGTCTCTGTATTTTCCAGTGCCTTCCCAGTGCATTGGCTCGTGTGGAGGCTCGTACACGAGCCCGAGGCCGCGTGTTTATATGCGGCTCGGATTACAGTTGCGCAACGCATCTATCCATGCAATTTTCATTACCTTCGGTACAGCAGTGTACGATTATCGCAGATACTGCCGTACGCAGAAATACGGAGGCTGTATTTCGTCGACGCGCGACATGCAGAACTCAGATGGAAGGGAAACTGTCTAATTTGTTTGGCTAATAGACTTACCGAGTAGTAAACTGTCTTCGTACGAGGATTGGACACCGAGTGAATCTGAAACGGAGAGAATGAAGTTTTTATTAGATTGGAAGGGAACACGCCCGATCATTTTGCAGACTTGAAGGATGGCTGGGAAATATTTGGTTCTCGAAAGGGAGTAATTTCATAAATGATCTTCCGGTACAAAGTTACCTTATCATCAAATATTAACTGTACATTTTGGTTTATCATACGGCTGATATATGTTTTCCTAATTCTAATAGAATATTACGCTCGCGTTTTGCTAGGTCGAGTGTAAATGTATTCATAAATGCATGGAGAATGCTGTACTATAGTTATATCAAAACTCAAGGCACCACGGCAGGTTGATTGCTACGTCGTGTGTTAGGCATGATATACCAGCACATCACTCGCAATCAGTTTAAAGTACCTTGTTCCGCGGTCTCAGAACTTGCAAACTCACGAATAAGGCTGATACATACGCGCAACATCTGTAAAATGAAGGCGGGAAAATTGAGCAAGACAACTTCGGCCTGTGGGTAGTGGAGTTATTGATCTTATAATAAGTTAAATACAAGACAGAAATGAAAGTCTCTTGCCAATCTTTATACGTTGATACGAGAGGAAAAGGAAATATAAGGAGAAAATTACTAAAGAAAGAAGTTTAAGTTTTATTTATTCGGATGTCCTTTTCTTTTATTCAAAATCGAATTCTATTAATTAGCGTAGTAATATTAGTTTATATAGGACAACATATTAATATATAAAATATGTATTATAAAATATATATTTATTTTTAACATATAATTTTAAGATTATTGTTGTATGTGATGTTATATTACATAAATATTATTTAAAAAAAAATTATATAAGGTTTCAGATATTGTGATACAACTGGAAAGGAGGTTATTAATGATTCTACAGGAAAAAATAGATTGAGAATGTAGAATAAAATTTTTTACAAAATTTGTTTTCGGAAAAATCGACTTTAAATATTTGTTAGGTATGTATACACTTAACTATTAGCGAATTTAGTTGGACACGTAATAATGCGCATTAATGCATTAACACTGTCATACATTGATTTAATCTGAGTGTAAAAATGAGAAGCAAATATTTCGAATTATATAATATACATATTTTACTTAATATATATATTATATAAAATGTATTAAAGTATATTTTATGCAATTATTCAACTCATTTCTATATTTATATTAAACACACATCTCTATATTAATTTGTATATTTTAATATACACTAGTCAACTAGTGTGTATTGAGTGTGTCCAATTGAATTCGCTGTATGTCTCGATTTAATAAATCTTGTTATAGACTATTATTTCTATTCATGTTTGTGTTTATTATATTGGATATAATCGGGAATATACACAAGAAAATAAAATATTCACGCACGATAAATTTTATTACTTTATAAACTGTTAAAAATATTGCTCAAAAACAAAGCGTCGAATAAAAAAATTTTATTCTGTTTTCTTTAGTTATTTTTTCATATAGACTGATCCTCTTCCCGATTGTATCACGATTTCCGAAAATCCTATATACATATATGATATAAAAAGAAACATACTATTTTTTAATCATATAATTTTATTACATGAAATTATGATAAATTTCTAGGTATGTCTAAGAATTTCAATATCATAAATTATACAAACAATTTGTTGCATATATTAATTTTGTATAAATTTATTAAGTGTTAACAATCAGTTTAATTTAAATTTTGTCTTAGCTGAGAAATGCTTGATAATTAAATGGATCTTCGTATAGTTTATCGGCAATTATCTTATGTTACACGCAAACTAGTCTCCACACCATCCTAAATTTATCGATCTGGCCCTGTCTCACGACGCAAATACCCGAGAACATTAATTAACCGCCGCGGCGGGCACATCGATCGAGGAAGTCGCTTCTTATCGAGGTTGAAGTTCATGCGGCATCGCGATTATTAGCGGCTGGCCGGCTACACTGTCAACGTTAATCAATTAGTGGCACATCTAGTCTCGTGATTCGTGGATCTTGTACGTATGGATTACGATAATTATGATTGATAACATTATAAGATATTCCAGAATATTTCTCTGAATACATTTTAATGAAAATATATAAAAGATCATATACTATATATTTTATCTTTTACAATTTTAATTTTAAGAGATATTTCTCTAATATTTATATATCTATATTTTATATCAAATTTCCCATATTTTCCTGCTACTAATTTACATCTAGATTGCATCTTGTGGTTATATAATTTATCTACTTCTCCTGGTATAATTAGCCAAATTTTCCAATTATGAGAATCAAATTTAGAAGCTGTGGCTTCATCTACATTGTTGGAATAGGAAGAGAAAGAGATAGGAATGACGGTGTACGGGAATAAGGTATGCAGTCGCGTTGTCGAATTATCCACACGGGCGCATTTCCAAAGTTCCCATTCTGTGATGTCAAAGTAGGCGACGACCAAGCTCCCGTTTAGCTAGAGTGCCCCTCGAAGCGTACATTAACGCGCATCTAATTGTGGCATTATATTTCTATGAGCGGAAAGATATGGCTTTGAATTGTATCTCTCTATGGAACGTCGAGACGACGTTTTCCCTTATCACTCGGATAATTCGCGAAAATGTCCACTTTCTGAGAAAGAAATCATTAATCTTGACTATCCGAATCTTGACTACCAGAAGAATATTTATGTTTCTTCGTGAAGACGTTCACATTACGCGTTTTCTGAATAGTTGAGATTTCCAACGCGAGAAAGAAGTTATTGATGTAAATAAGTTAATTAAGATTAAAGTGGTACATACAATATTTATAAGTATACTTTGAAATAAATAACCGATTACAGAAAAATTAAGAAAATTTTTTTCTTTCTTGCGTCTATTCCTGTCAATCCCACAACGTTACATTTACACTTTTCACGATGTTGATATTGCTACCAGTAAGATTACTCTCGCGGGAACATCATGATGGATGATATCCCGAAGGAAACATCGAAGATTATTCATTAATTATATCCGTTTCACTGTATTATTCGTTGCATATTTATTGGATGATACGAACTTTCTGTCAGAGCGAAAACGATTCAGACTATAATTATTATACATTGATGGATCGTAGCAATTCATACAAAACATACAATTATAAGATATAAAGAACTGTTTAGATGAAAAAGAAACTTTTTATCTCTCCTTTATAACATTCCTTTTTTTATAATTTCTCTTTTATCCTTCTCTTATACTACAATATTTTAATGTGCCCAAAATCTTATGTCTTTTCCTGTATATTAAGAGCGAGATACTACCTCTCTTGATTTCTATTTTAATCGAAATCTTAATTTATAACTTGCACAATTAAATAGTTAAAGTTCAGTAAAATTCTCAAAATATCAAGTTGAATAAAATTTGATTTAGTTAAAATAAATCAAATAAAAGTTAAGTAAAAGCAAATATAGACGAGATTAGATGCTTAATGCTTAATAATAATGCTTAATCATATAAATTTTTAAATACCTCTTCTAATTATATAAACTGCAATGCGCCGATTACTGTCAGATTTGAAACAGTTTGTGATTGCGTATCCAGTTCGATAGTAATCAGTGCATTTTTTATACACCTATTTAAAAACTTATAAATTTATATATTATTAGGCATCAAAATCTAATCTTAATTGTATTTGATTCATTACTTATTTGATTTACTTTAAATAAATCAGAACTTATGTTTAGTGTTCAAATATTTAATTTTCCGAAAATTTATCAAACTACTATATTACATCAATTGCAAATTATAAATTAAGATTTCGATTAGATACAGAAATCTTAATGTAAAATCCTAATAAAATTTTAACCTTTCTTTCGTATTTAATTCTTTTTTGATTTATTCATATTGTATTCTAGTTTAACTTGTATATTGCACTATTAGAAATGTTTTTGAATTTCATTAACATTTAATGTATTTATAACTGAAAAGTATATTTATGTACATGTACATGAAATTTAATGTATTTTCATAAAATTTAATATGTACACGTTCATTTACATAACTACTGTTTTTTTTTATTTAGTTTTCATTACTAATTATTACTTTTAATTTCATTCATAACTACGAGTTTCATTTACATATAAAGGAAGTATTTCTAACAGTGTACTATTAAGTGTCTTAAAGTAGAAAAATTTTATATATTAAAAAATTTTTATATATATAAATCCTGATTCAATCCTACATAAATAATTTAAAAAATCCTACCAGCACGATTTCTACGATAGATACCAATTATTCGCATTGAATTTAATTTGCTGTTGCAGAAATGTGGTCCGCTCGATTGTCACAGACCAGTACAATGCTTGTACTGGTGTAAAATATCGATAATATCGAGCATTTTTCATGTAACCACTGCTTTTGTGCAGTACATTCAATGTCGTACAAATAAAAATATCAATATCCTATTAAATTCCATGCATCTCCAGTTGCAATCTCGTTGATTGTATACCGACGCACGTGTGTCGACGGACAGCACACGTGGATCACTCGAACGAGTTTGACACGTTCGCAGGTCGAGCGAATCTCGTCAGGCTGCCGTTACATTCGCATTGCTATTTGCGTTTCGCTGAGGGCACACACACCGTACATCGTTAATTCCCGTACATTCGTGCCTCCATTTTCGCCTCATGTTTGGATGGTCGCTCGCGTACACCCAGAATAGCCCGATACGCGGCGACCGTAAATTCGCGCCGAATTATACCGACGCGTAATTTGTGAATTCGTGAAACCTCGACGACGCCGACGACGCGTGAGATTGACGTCGAAGGACATTGTAACGAATTCCAAATATGAGATTGTAGACAAGCTGATCTTTGTGTTTTGATGCACGAGTGCTCGCGCGAATACAAACTCTATGAGTTTAAGTTTCAATATGCTTTATAAATGTGTTTCCTTTCTCGTGTCTGTTCGATATGATGTACTACTTCTAAATATTTGGTCTTACCAGAGTTATAATACGTCGGATATTTGATTATAGAAATCAAAACATACTCGCGTATCCTTACACTTAATGATAAATTGAACTTGTAGAAATTATACTGACATCTTCCGTTCTCTTCAGATAAAATTCTGCAAAGGTAATTCTTTTTCTTTTAAAGTTTACAGAGAGAGATAAGTTTCCATGTTCTTCAAGCGGTTGTTTTGATATTCACTAGGTAAAATCACCAGCGCAGCCACAACGTATTGTATTGGTAAGTGTACCACGTATATCCGAAGAAACGTCGGAGACGTTACATAAACCGCTTTCCCGCCGACGTAGGTAATTCGCGAGGACGACAAGAGGCGGTGAGACGATTTTTCATCTCAGTCACGTTTGCGGGAGTCTGGAGCTTTCGTGGAAAAAAAAGACATTCGTGTCTCCGTCAACCGCTTCTCGCGTTCACACGTACACGCGCGAGCAAGCGTTTCGCACGCTCTTATTCTTTCTGACGCCAAACTATAAGTGTAAAAGCGACGTTCTTTCATGGTTGCAAGCACGCCAGTTCTTTCTCGCCAATTCTTGCTCTTTACTTTATGTGCCATGCCAACTGCATTCTCGTCAATTGCAAAAGACAACAAAGGAATAAGCTAGAAGTAGTGAAACAAAAATTGCTTTCACCAATTTCTCTGATTACCGATTTTTGCAATGAAAAGTATAAGATCATCATGGCGATAATATAGGAATTTAAAGAATTCTGTAAATGTATACGTATACAAAAAGAAAAGTCTTGTTGAAATATAGCTAAAAAGCTAAATACAGATCTGAAAATAATTTTTTTGAACTATTAAAATAATTATGTAGGATGCTCATACTACTTATAAGAATGTCAAAACTTTTTTTTTGTAGCTCGTTATGTTTGAGTTTCCAATAAAATTATTTTAATCCAACAAAATTATTTTCAGTATAAAATTTTATTTCAGTAAATCGTTTTTTCCATGTTAATAAATGTTAACTTAAATGCATTTATTTCGCTTGTAGAACATATGCAGAGTTATTAGGGAATATCGATTATTGAGACTATGAAATGATGTGAAAGATAATTAGCAATAACCTGCAGACATACAATCTGTATATATCGTCATTAAACATTATTTCTGTGTAATAAAGTAGTTATGTAGAGAGGGGGGAGAAAGAGAGAGAGAGAGAGAGAGAGAGAGTGTCCAATCGAAATGCACGTCAGTTCTCGTGGTTTCATCGAAGCGTCTGCACTTGTCGCACTAGAAACGAGTTACCACAGGAAAACTCGACCACGACTCGTCGACCCGAGCTTTCGCTCGGAAAACGCGAATTGGAAGCCATGTGTCGGCGATAGCTTTCGATCGCAAGAGCATTCAGCGCGCCGATCTATTTTCGATTAATCGAACAGCAGCACGCGCGCGTTCTTCGCTTTCTGCCAACGGGAGAGCACCCGGTAATGGAATTGTCAAGTAAACGCGCACTGCGAGACCGATTCTCCAGAAAGCGAGACACATCCGGGGGAAAAATGTACTTGAAGCGGTAGGGAGGCAATATCGACGAGCCAACATGCGCCAGTTTCCATTTGACAGACGAAATATGAATGAAAATAGCACAACGTCCTTTGTAATGTCTATAACTTATTACGATGTGTGCGTTTATTCAAATATTAATATGTATTTCTTTCTCTATTCCTTCATTCGTATCAATTTTTTAATTTTTTTTTAAAATAATTATATTTCAAATAAATAAAGAAGAACCAAGTACGCTTGAAAGATACCGATGAGATTTTTGTGTCTACATATAATAAATAATTAATATATCCGCATGTATAAATTTTGAAATACATCTTCCAATTATATAAACTGAGGGCCAATTATTGTCGGATTAAAAAAAAGCGCAATCATAAAATCAATAAATTAAGGCTAATAAAATAATATCATTATAATAACAAATAAAATTGACTGACAATTTAATAATGTTGCTCAAAAGCATCTTAAAACACTTGAAAAGAACTTATTGAAAAATATTATCCAAGCTATAATTATATTCTTTACTGTAAAAATTATGTAAGAATAAGAATCTGAAAAAGAGAAAATTTCTTAATTTGCGTTTATTTGGAACGTTGCGACTAGAAATAATTGCAGTTAAAATAAAAAAATCTATAGCATACATTTGCGCGATTATATCTATGTAAGCAAGAAATTCAACAATGGTAGGAAAGATTTAACAATTTTTATTCCAAATAACTTGTTAAAACTTTTGATATTTCAAGTTTCAGCATAGAAATGATATCTTGCCAGGTTATTTGCACATTTACAAATAATTTTATAAATTAAGAAAATTGCCGATTATGTATTTCAATAAATTCAATTATTTGTATGTCGATAAAATCCTAGTTACAAAAGAAAAAAAGAACATAACTTTTGATTTGTTAATATTAATTTATACAAATTAATAAGAAATCTTTTTTCAATTTAATAGCAATTCTGTTTTTATATTTATATTTTGTTTTTCAATACAAAGGAAAAATTTTCCAAAATAAATCCATTTTAATTCTTCTCTCTTTTCTTCCAGAAGAATTAATTACATTTGCAAAGTCTTACATATTATTATGTATCCTATTTAATTAAATATAAATTCAATAAACGTGAGGTCTCGAATGAGATTTAAATGCCATCGGCTAAAGATTAATTTCATTATAATTAATATTACAATTACGTTACATTAATGACATTGCATTCATGCTGAAAATGAGTTGACTAAATATTATTGTTGATATTATGAGTAACATAATTTCGTTTGTACATTCGTGTAAGTACTGTAAGTTATGTATGGTTCGTTTCATATCGTTGTGCAATATTGAGTAACTTGATTCGCCGCAAATTTACTCCAGCAAATTTTAATAATAATTATACTTTCGTGATTTGATTTAAAAAAATAATGTAAAAAGTATTAAAAATGTTAATTTTGATTTCTACTTGTATTTCCATTAATTTGATACTATATTTAATGTATCTTTCATTAGATACTAATTTAAGTGCTTCTGCGCGTAACATTGTTTTCTTTGAATATTTCAGAAGTTTCTACACATTTCGAGTCACATTTATCAAATGTAGACTCTCTCAATATTCTCGGAATAGTGAAAAGATTGTTTCTTCTTGTTTCGCGAAGAATTTTTATACAGTCAATCGAGTTGCTTTCGTGAACGATATTGAATCGTATATTGAATCACATACCTCTTGATATGCTTGTTCCGCTAAATGTATTGAACAAATTTTGAAAAAGAACTTTAAAGAAAAAGATACACACATATATATATATATATATATATATATATATATATATATATATATATATATATAT
>Ga0157364_1009339_pt1 | contig 10148 bp, 5 predicted proteins | sample AttsexASBM2_FD_111476 | JGI IMG/M metagenome (GOLD analysis project Ga0157364, IMG submission 111476) | Fungus gardens microbial communities from leaf cutter ant in Ribeirão Preto, State of São Paulo, Brazil - Atta sexdens ASBM2 | ecosystem: Host-associated > Fungi > Mycelium > Unclassified ... | reverse complement strand
GTGCGTGCGTGCGTGTGTGCGTGCGTGCGTGCGTGTGTGCGTGCGTGCGTGCGTGTGTGCGTGCGTGCGTGCGTGCGTGCGTGTGTGTGTGTGTGTGTGCGCGCGCGCGCGCGCGCGCGCTTGAAACTACGAAACACTGGTATTTTGCAATATACATTTCTTTTTAAAAAATCCTATAATTGTCCATTTATTTATCATGCCATAATATAATTTTGAGATTACAGTTCTCAAATCTCGAATTATCGAATCTCTTCTCTTTTGTGGATTTTTCGAGCAGTGTATTTATTTTTATCTTATTATTATGGCCCGTGGACATTGAAGCACGATGACGACACGCTACGCGCTTTGTTTTTATTGAGTAAGTCATACACTAGCCGATTGCTATCTCATTTCAACAAGTACTCGAGCACTCGACTCATTTGCGCGCGCCCCATGATCGTGCACAAACATCCAGGCTCTACTTATTATTATTTTAATATCCGTTGTTCAAATATATGGAAAATATATCTCAATTCCACATGATGCTTATCTAGAATATAAAATTGATGCAGCTTTTTGATCCGAAACGGATGAATCGAAAGAGGAATAAAATATAAAAATACATTTAAAATTTAAAATATTGATTTCCGAATAAATATATAAATATATAATGGTAACTCCATCGTTCCATTTAAGTTCGAATCACTCGAATTGTAATGGACCTCAAAATATAGATTTTCGTGAAATTAGATTTGGAGGGTGCTGAAATCGGCCCTTATGGAGTCTTCCTCCTTTATGGATGATCCGAATGATCTCCGCTCGCGATTGATCTGAAATTTTACATATAAGTTGTTTTTTATGTAAAAAATAAAAAATATATTTCAATTTTGGGAAATGAAAAAAAAGTTCTTTTGATAATATTTCTTTGACAATATTTATCGATTAAAGTTCAGATCGATTAAGGAAATATTAAGGAAATACAATTTTCCACACGAACTGACTCCCATCCCACTTCCTCCCCTGTTTAAGGACGCACGACTTCCACGCGAAGCGACTTCCACTCTACCTTCTCCCCTGCTTAGGGATGCACGACTGCCATGCGAACCAACTCTCATTCCACCTCAATTAATTAATTCTGGCATTTAAATTCTCGAGGTAGGGGAGCTCACATGACAGGATAATTTTATTTACAATTTATTTATGTTAGTTTGTCTCTGAGGAGAACTCAAAAGTGAATCGAAACATGTAAGCGCGTTTTAGTGAATAAAGAAGTTTCACACTTCATATTTACACAACATCTTCTACGCTTGACTTCTATTCCGTATTCTTTCCAGTCTTTCTATTATTTATTTTTATCTGTATCTTTTTTTATTATATAGATATGATTAAAAAAAGAAATTCATTATTGCACTCTTCTGTATTTTTTTTTATTATATAGATATGATTTTTAAAAAAACTGACTATTGCACTCTTCACAAATTGTTCTTTAGTATTTATTGGCATAACTTTTTCAATTATTATCAAAATCTTTTTATATTTTGATATTTCGATTCTATACATTCTGGCATTTCATTAAAAAAAATATTTTTTATTGAGATTTGTGCTAATTACAGAGCTAGTTAAAAATGCTGTGGATGGCTTGGACCATATGAATCATATGAATCATATGAATCATATGAATCAAGATTAAAACGAGATATAATTGAAGATTAAAAAAGATAAATAAAGCTATTAAGAGTACATGCTCCTTGAAAAATATACTATTATAAAATCTAAATGGTACTGTCTTTACAAGAATATGTGCTTCTCAAAGAAAAAAATATTGTAACAAATTATTTGGTTAGAGGAAAAGTTCTACGGATTTTTAGTATAAAAGTTTTCAAAATAGTGGCGAAACCTAATTTGCATCCGCGGAACTGTGATCTTGTTGCCAACGTTTTGATAGAACTTTGACGCCGCTCTCGTAAAATCCTTGAGTGTAGGCGAAAAAGTTAACGATGTGATTTCGGACGGCCTCCATTGAGTCGAACCATTGATCATCAAGATTGTTTTGCAGCGAGCGAAACAAGTGGTAATCGGACGGTGCACGGTCCGGCAAATATGGTGGGTGCTGCATTATTTGCCAGCCAAAGCTCTGCAATTTTTTTCGAAAGAAATGGTTGGGCGTTGTTATAATGGAAGACCACACCCTTTCTATTCGACAATTCTGGCCGCTTTTCCTGCATTGTCTAGCGCAATTTGTCGAGCTGGGCGCAGCACTTCGAATCTATCGTTTGGCCCTGCGGGAGCAGAGCTCAAAGAACAGTACTTTGTAGTCCCATCAAATGCATCTCGTTCCGTGGATGCAAGTTTCATCACTATTTTTGAAGACTCATCCAGACCGCATCATGACCTCTGTCGCTTGATATTGTAGACAATCCATTTTTCGTGATGATCCGTTTCAGAAATGAATCTAGAGAGTTTTGTTTCAAGAGAGATTCACATCAAAATCTGGTCTATGATGTTCTTTTCAATCAGTTCGTGTGGTATCTATACATCGATCTTTTTCATCATTCCAAGCTTTTTAATCGATCGTAACGGTTGTATGATGAATGCCGAAGCGCTCCACAACTCTCGAGTCGTTAAGTGCCGATCACTCTTTACTGCAGCCAGGAATTAGTCATCGTCAGCAGCATTTGGCTGTCCAGAATGTGATGCATCTTGAAGGTTAAATTCTCCGGAACGGAAGTGGACAAATCATTTTTTACCGCACTTAAAACTGAGACACCATACATGGCGCGTACTTCGCGCTTAACATCCGCTTTACGGCTTTTACGAAAAAACAGCAAAATATAGCGAAAATTTTTACTCTTCCATTTTATTTATATGCCGTACACGCAAAACGTGTCCGACCAAAGCAAATACTTCTGCCAAATGTCAAACTTAATGTGATTTGTAAAAAAATGTGCAACAGACTGGCATTTGAATGATACATGATATCTATTTTTCTGACATTTGATGATACTAGTATCATCTATTAAAAAATCTGCAGAACCTAATTCCTCCAATCTAATTCAATATAAAATCCAAGTGAACTATTTTTATTGTACCACGTAAAAAGTAAAACTCAAATGTGTAGTATTACTTTTATTATTTATTTAACTCTAATGATATGTACCATAAAAGATTTGATATCAACAACTGACGCCTGAAATTTCTATCAAATTAAAAAGTAAAATCTGAGTGGTACTATCTATATTATTTACTTAACTCTAATGATAGTTTCTTTGCCTGCGGAGAATAGCGCGAAGCGATATTCGAAAAAGTCATAACAAATTTCCTTGTTGTAAGCTAAGTTTGGTATTTTCTCTTTAAAATGGTTTACGTTACAATTTTTTTTACTGATTTGAAGTGAATTTTTTAGTTTTTTCTCTAAAAATTTTTAAAACGTGGTGACAAAATTTTTAAAAATTTTTATAGAAAAGGCTAAAAAATTCACTTCAAATTACTCGGTGAAAGAAATTAGCGTAACGATTAAAAATTATTTTAAAGAGAAAATACCAAACTTCACTTACAATCAAGAGCATTTGTTAGAGCTTTAAAATGTTTTTTCGAATATTGCTTTGCGATCGTTCTTCGCAGATATGTAAAATGTGAATTTGGTCCTTTTTAACGATGATTTTATATAACTTTAATTTTATTAAGAAATAGCAGACAAAAATTTCAAGATAAAATAACTTCTTCAAAATTATCTTATCGAGATGTTTAAAAAACATTTTAAATCTTGAAATCTCTATTGTTCAGATCGGTACTTTGAAAATGGCCTTACTGATACTTTATGGAATTACAAACATAAATGAAAATACATCAAATTTCAAATTTTTTTATGAAATTTGCAAAATTTTACGACGCGAATTAAAAATTGCACACAAATGCGATTTACAGCTTTCGAAAGAGTGAATTTTTATCTTTAATTTGCTTTTTTATTGACCTCTGTACGATTTTTTTTTTCGTTGAGTTATTCAACATCGAAGTAAAGAAGGTCGTTTTTGCTTCAACATTGAATAATTCGAAGAAAAAAATCAATGCTTCATTGCTAAAAAATAAATTAAAGATAAAGATTCACTCTATCAAATAACATAAATCGCATTTGTGTACAATTTTTTAATTTCGTCGTGGAATTTCGTAAATTTCGCAGAAAATGTGAGATGCGTCTTCATTTATTGTATAACTTTACAAAATATCAGTAAGATCAATTTTTTAAGTATCGATCTAAAAAGTAGAAGTTTCAAGCTATAAAATTCTTCTTTAAACATCTCGATACGATGATTTTTTTTACTTTGAAATTTGCCTATATTTAGTTAGAGTTATTTTAATAGTTATTTTATTTTGAAATTTGTCTATATTTAGGATAGAACAGGCGATCCTTTAATTTTGTTGAGTAGTGGATAATAAAATCGTGTATAATAAATTCGATATATTTACATAATATTATAAGAATAGATAGAAAGAGTGACTCCAAAACGCACATCTTTTAACTTGTGTGTTTGTGGCCTTTGAATTTCGAATCATATTGTATACTAAACATTGTTATATGATATTAATCTTAGAAAAAAGTTTGACTGAGTATATGATTAGTTTTGAAGATACGAGGAAATCAAATAAAATAATCAAATTTCTAATATTTTCAATATTGTTCAAGCACTGTAGACACAAAAATAAAATTAATATTACAAGCACACAATGGATCTTTTTTTATTCAAAATTTCTTGGCATAAATTTCAATTTTTATTAAATAAAGATTTTAACATTTCAATAACTATTATGATATACTTAAATAACTATTTAGCAATGTAAAGATATTGATAAATAGTCTTTTTCTACATTCTTTTAAAGTCTATAATAGTAAACTTTAGGGTGGACAAAAAAGATCCAGAGTACTTTGAGAAATAAGTAAAAATATATCTACGAAGAATAAATTTTCTTTTCATGTCTTGTAGTGCTTGAACAATATTGAAAATATTAGGAATTTAATTATTTTGAGTCCCTTGTATCTCCAAAACTTCTCATTGTATACAATTTAAATTTTTTTCAAAGATTAATATCCCATTATATACCATCGTTTAGTATACAAATTTGACTTAAAATTTAAGGAGCACAAAATGAACTAAATGCATTATTCTTTGCATAAAAAGAGAAGGAAAAAGAAAAAAAGAGAAATACAACAAAATATTTTCTTTAATTATTATACCTCTTTAAGTTATTGAAATGTTTTGTATCAATCGTTACTTAATTATAAAATAAAAACGTATTAGTCAAACGATGTAATATATTTTTTGCAAACGCTATACAGCATTTTTAACATTATTTATAGGTGCCTCAACAACAAGTACAGCAAGTGCAAGTGCAGCAACAACAGCAGCAGCAAATAATACATACAAGTCCACCTAGAGCAGAGTTTATAAAATCTGAGGATTTACCGATGAAGTCTGAAACTTTATCTAGTTCTTCGTCGCCAGTAAATCCTTCACAAGTGACTATGACAGGACAAAGACCTTCACCGTGTATACATCAAGGATGTCCTAATCCTGCTATATCTAATAATGAATGGGAAGATGAATACTGCAGCAATGAATGTGTGGTCAGCCATTGCAGGCAAGGATATTATATACAATTTCTCTGTTTTACAAGTTTCACAACTGTCCGGAACTGATTTGATTCTCCATAAAATATGTTGTAAAACACGAAATTTAAGAGACACATATTTTTTATATGTGCGCTAACTCATATTTAAACTCATGTTAAAATACTCCTTTGAAGAAAAACGATATTTTTTTTGGAGGCAAATATCGTAGGAAGTATAAAACACAGAAAAAAATTTTTTAAACAAAAGTATATAAGTAAGTAAGTAATTGCATGGTAGAGTTTCAAGAGTACTTTAAAGTTTCAAAGAAAAAAAAATTTTTTTAATTTTTTTGTTTAACAAAATATCTTCACCACCCATAATTTTCTTAAATTTCATTTTTTTTTTTTACTAAATTAAAGATTATTTTTTTATGAATTCAATGTTTAATAAAATTACATTACAACATATCATTTTCGAGAATTAATTATTAACGCTTTCGTATATATACTATCCATGCTCATATGCGTAAGTAATTGTCGTTGGAACAATAAGATATATGAAAAAATGTTTCAAGTAAAATTTGTATAGTTTTCTATATGCTCTATGACTATACTGTATATATGTATTCAGATTTTCAAAAATGTAACGATTTTTTAAATATATACATAATCTGTAATTAATTCTTTGACATTTAATTTCTTTCATGAAGAAAAATTAAAGACAATTTTATTCCAAATTCATTCTCTTATAATAAAATTATTATATAAAATTAAATCTCTCTCTCTCTCTCTCTCTCTCTCTCTCTCTCTCTTTAAAAAATGAATTGAAAAACTACTGTAGCATTTAAAAATGTTACACATTTTTTAAAATTCATTAATTTGCTCAAAAATATTATTGAGCGAATTAATAAATTTTATCGACATATTATATTAATTAATCAAAAGTGCATTAAATTGTTAGAAAATGTGTTCTAAAATATGGAAGCGTTAATAATTAATTCTCGAAAATGATATGATCGTAATGTAACTTTATAATATTACACATGGTTGAATTCATTAAAAAAATGTTTAATTTGTCGATAAAATGTTTAATTTTAAAAAAAATTGAAAATTTAAGAAAATTATTGGTAGTGGGGATATTTTGTTAAACAAAAAAATTAAAAATTAAAAAATTTTTTTTATAACTTTAAAGTATTCTTAAAACAGTACAACTTTTGTTTAAACAACTTTTGTTTGTTTTTTTTTCTATCTTTTATACTTCTGATGATATTCATTCATCTCAAAAGAAAAATATCGTTTTTTTTTTTTAAATTACTCCTTAAACAGTTATGAATTAGCGCACATATAAAAAGAATACGTCTCTTAAATTTTTATGTTTTACAACATATTTCATGGAGAATCAAATTGATTCCGAACAGTTGTGAAACTTCCTTTGTTAAATTAATTTGTACATTTTATGTAAATAAATATTATAATATTATTAAATAAACAATGATGATTGTTATATTTTATTACATGTCTCTGATCATAGTATATTCACAGTGTACATTGCCATATATTTTTAATTCGCAGAAATTATTCTTGTACACCTGTTCTATAATTTCTCTTTCTATATTTATACTTATACTATATGTTTTACTTTAAATACGAAGCGCCATTACATATTCATTTAAATGAATATATATAATAGTTCAACATCTTAGCATTCAGACCGTAGTGGCGCTTCGTATTTAAAGTAATGTATTTATTATAACATAAACAGTCTTGTTTTCAATTTTATTGTTTATATTTTATTGTATATTGTTTATATTTTATTGTGTTTCAGAGATGTATTCAATACGTGGGTGTCTTCAAATCAAAATTCTCAACAAAACTATTCTACAGTTAAATAAAAGTTCTACAAGAGATGAACTACAATTACTCAATGGCCTCACATCTTAAATGGCTCGTTGTTAATCTGTAAAGTAAGATATTTAAATGAATGTATATACACATAAACTAGTGAACTTTTTAAAGTGTCAAGACTATTCATGCAGCAACAGAGATCATTAAATAGTTTGAATGTGTATACAGATGTGTTCTGTATGTGTGTAAATGTTAATAAGAAAACAAAAAAGCAAGAAAAGGAAGAGAAAAAGATAATGATGAAATAAAGATAAAATTGTTTCTTTTTTTAGAAAAAAGTCTTAGAATGTATATTGAAAAGCCTTGTCCAAAAACTTATTACTCTGGCCAAAGGTCTTTGTTTGTAAGGAGTATATTACTTAAGTAAATTAAATAAGTGCATTTATTTACATTACATTTATAGGCAGTTAAATAACAATCAGCAGTTAAACAACTTTTTTATATTCTCAGATACTCCTTACTAACAGGCAAAGCGTGTCAATTGTTACAGACATATTTGTTAACTAAGGTCACAAGGTAGAAAATATTACAATTTTTTAAAGTTGTCGGAATAAGGATAGTTCTTTGAATTGAATTATCTCAATTCTATTTCTTTGAATTTTACATTTGTATAGTAAAGTAATTGTAAAATTCTAACAAATAACACAGTACAAGCAGATGAAAGCAATGTAAAATGTATAAATAAGTGCACTACGTTCAATGTGTGTTTCATTCATGCTACATAGGAGTAATCATCAGATGAAAAGAGGACTTACACAAGATAAACTATACAGGTTGGGGCATTTTAATCGCCCCAGGCAAGTATCTCAGAAACTAAGAGAGATACAGGAAAAAATTTTATATAAGTTTTAGGTTTTCTTGGAACAAAGAAGGTGAAATTAACAGAGTTTGTATATATAATAGAACATTATCAAGGTCAAAGTCAACATGAATTTTTTAAATAGGAATCACTATTTTTTATTGCATATTCTTGTTGAAGTCGAAACGTTTTCAAAATACTATTATAATAAAGTATTTTTTCGTTAAGCACTTTTCGAATTATAAAACTTGACAATTACTGCGATATTAGCGTTATCCAAGGTATATCACATGGAGATTACTCAGTCGGATTTAATCTGTTGTATGTGCGTACGTGCATGTGTGGGGAAGGGGAAAAGTTACTTTTCGATCAACTATTGAGATACTTTATTGAGATGCAAAGGGACTTACGTAAATCAAGCATCCCAAAGGATTGAAATCCCCGTTACATCTACGTGGTTTATCTTGGGTAATGCTAAATATAGGAAAATGCAGGTCAATCGACCTGGAGCTGATTGATTGTCAAACATAATCTGTTCAGACAATGAATAGAAACAAGAACAGGATACGTATAAATTTGACTCCTCTTCCTTTCCCTCCACACATGCACGTACACACGTATGCACATACGCACATATAACAGATTAAATCCGATTAAGTAACCTCCATGTGGTACATCTTGGATAATGCTAATGTCAGTAGTATAATAACTATCAAGTTTTGTAACTCGAAAAGTGCTTAACGAAAAAATAATTTATAGTGTTTTTAAAATGCCTTGTTTCCAGTTAAGAATATGCAGTAAAAAATAGTTTCTATTTAAAAAATTCATTTCAAAAATTCATTTTGACCTTGATTAGACCTTGCTTCATATACAAAATCTGTTATTTTTCACCTTCTTTCTCCCAAGAAAACCTATAATTTTTATATAAAACTTTCCTGTATTTCTCTTAGTTTCTCTTAGTTTTTTTAGTATTTCTCTTAGTTTAAGATATCCGCCTGGAACGATTAAACCACCCTTAGAGTTCCTCTAGTAAGAGTTAAGATATAAGAGCGGAAGGACGCCATTAGTACCGGCCGGAAACAGTACAATTTCACTATGGTTGATATCCGATTTCGCGTTCGCATCTACACCATGAAACAGTTGCTCACACAATTCATAGATTCACTATTACATCGAAAGTATCCGCAAATGGCGTTTAAAGGGATTTAAAATCTGACCAGTCAAGAGATCAATGTCCTTCATTCTTGACTTGATTACTAAAGGGACTCTACTCATCCTGTATATTATATAATATATACCATGGTTACTAATTCATCGGTCATCGAAAGTCTTAGGCTTCTGAATAATTACCGCGGTCTAATATTGGATCATAAACGAGAAATGATACATTAATGTTTCTTGCATTTGTAAATAAAGAGAATTTGAGTAAAAATAGAATGTAATGTTACTCTAAAACACGTACAAAAATGTGTCGAAGTTATCCTTACCTCCCTCTCCTCAAGGTCAATAAATAATTGTAAAGTGCATTTTCCAACGTTACTATGCATACGGTAATATATTTTCACTTCATGTGTCTTTTATGATTATTTGTTAACGATTGAGAAGGAAATAAGGATAGACTCATTTTTACAAATATTTCCAAGCGATTTCGTTATTTTGTTTTATCCAAATCTCTTCATTCATAAATAGCATGCAAGAAATTTTAATGTATCATTTCTCTCTTATAACATCACAATCTCTTATACGCTGCGATACTGAGGAGTCTCAATTAGATATCTTACTTAAAATAATTGTCTATGCAAAGAGAGAGAGGGGAGGGAGGGGGGGAGAGAGAGAGAGAGAGAGAGAGAGAGAGAGAGAG
>Ga0157364_1009338_pt1 | contig 10148 bp, 7 predicted proteins | sample AttsexASBM2_FD_111476 | JGI IMG/M metagenome (GOLD analysis project Ga0157364, IMG submission 111476) | Fungus gardens microbial communities from leaf cutter ant in Ribeirão Preto, State of São Paulo, Brazil - Atta sexdens ASBM2 | ecosystem: Host-associated > Fungi > Mycelium > Unclassified ... | reverse complement strand
TTTGCCGCGCAGCAAGCGTTTCCATGTCTAGTGCAGTCAATACTGATTCCAGTGATGCGAACGTATTGAAGCGCGTTGGGCATATAACAAACCTAAGCCTCATGTGCCATCGTGCATAAACGTATTCGCGTACGGTTATACGAGAATATTCGGCGTTATGAGGCAGCACTTATATTAAATATATAGACTGTGTTCCAAAATTCTGCCAGCACTGAAAATCTGTAGTTTACATTATATCTATTATACTGGCAGTGAATTTTAGAACACAGTTATTACTACGCAATTGCGCATGCTCTGATCTTTGACGCTTGACGCTACCATGTAAAAGTATTTTGACATCGAAGCCGACAGAGAGTATGTTTCGATATTCACTGCCAGTACTGAAAATCTATAGTACACGTGACGTATATTGTATAGTTTCAGCACTGACACTGAATATCGGAACGCATCCAGAGAGTGCGCTATTTAGATATGGTCAACGCGATGTTGCAAACGCTTTGAAGCGTTTTTTTAATTGGTCAGTTAGTAAAATTCTTTCTCCTAATTGGTCCATTAAATGCTTCAAAGTTGTCATTTGTAGCGAGACTTTGATCACACCTTTGTAACTTTGTATATACTGTGATATATGTCATCGACAAGGTACTCGTTGCTCGTTGGCCCATCGGTGCTTATATTTAAGATCCTGATGCGCGGGTAAGAAGACGTGCGATTCCTTCGTTACGAGGAGGATCGGACATCATTGAACGAAAAAAACTGAATAAAAGATCGATAAGATGTATCACATCGAATGCATCATTGCCAGTCCGTGAATCGTTCGACGCTCGCAATTTGCTTTAACCTTCCACGTTTTTAACGGATTGCTTCGACACTCACGAAGATCCCAACTTCGAATTTCTTCACCCTACTCCGCGGTCAGACCCTCTCGTATTTTTTCACGAATCGCAACGAAATCGGAAATATGTCTGATCAGTTAGCCGAATCTGTGGAGGACGACAGCTCTGTCACAATGCTCGATGTTCTCCAGGTAGAAAATCAGCTCGAAGAGGATGCATATGCCGTTCTAGGCGCATCCGATGACCAGAATTGTACTTACAGTAAGGTAGCAATGTTTTTGATCTTTTGCCTGTGACAGTATTGCGCTTTATAGTTTTGTTCTTCATTTAACTAATTAGTTTGTTTATTTATAACTGTTTGTAGGGATATATAAGACAGGCATTGTATGCATGTAAAACATGTTGCTTAAACAAAATTCGAGCTGCCATCTGTTTGGCATGTAGCTTTCACTGTCATGAAGGCCATGAACTTGTAGAACTGTATACAAAGCGACACTTCAGATGCGACTGTGGAAATACTAAGTTTGATGGCAAACAATGTAATCTAGAGAAAGTAACGGATTTTTTACTTACTTTTGTACATTTTATATAAAATTATGTTGCGTTGATTGACCGATGTTTATTGTGCTTTCTAGCTAAAATCTGCTATCAATACTGAAAATAAATACAATCAGAATTTTGATGGTGTTTATTGCACCTGCGCAAGACCATATCCTGATCCAGAAGGTGATGAAGATGACATGCTACAATGTATAATATGTGAGGATTGGTATCATTTGAAGGTAAATTACAAAATAAACCATATATAACTTATATTTGTATTAACATCTTTTGGACTTTATATTAATTATCTAAAGAATTTATATATATATATATATTGTGTATGTATATAAAAATAAACTTAGAAAAGTCAAAGTGAGAGTATCCATAAGATAAAAGATAAAAAAAAGTAATAAAAACAAAAAGTAAAGTATTGTTGATTGGGTTAACTTTTAAAAGATTCATTCTATTATTTAAGATTTATTCTATGTATATATGTATGTAATGTACATGTCTTTAATGAGAATAAACTTTAAAGGATTAAAAAGGATTTTTTTTAGCATTTGGAATGTGACAACAATGCACCAGCAGATAATGCTTATGATGAAATGATATGTGCAGGCTGTATGAAGAAACACAACTTTCTGTGGAAATATGCAACGAAACATACAGGTTACTTGGATCTTATGATACCTACACAAACTGAATTGTAAATTATTATTTTTGATGTATTTAATTATAAGCTTATGAATATGTTATTTTGCTACAAGTAGTCCTAAAGAAAGCAGATGTGAAATTGGATGCATCTGAAAAAAGTGAAGAAATAAACGTCAGTGAGTTGTCCAAAGGATGTCAAATGCCAAAATTTAGCTGTGCAGATACTAAAGGAAGCTGTTTTTGGATAGAGGGTTGGAGAACCGCACTGTGCACTTGCGACGAATGCAAATCTGTGAGATATTGACTTTTTTCGTATACTTTTTTGTTATTATTGATATATTACATTTGTTAAATTTGTGCTTTCTTTTATGACAATCTTATTTTTTATTATATTTTTTATCGTCATTGTAGTTATATAATGCAAAAGGCATTGCATTTTTACTTGATCCAAAAGATAGTGTACAAGCATATGAGGAAGCAGGAAAAATGAATAAGCAGGAATCTCAATATGAAAAAGGCATGAAAGCTCTTGCCAGCATGGGGCATGTACAAAAGCTGACAGCGATTGAAGGTAAAACTCTGAGATTAAAAATATTTTATGAAATATCAAATTTTCAAATTAAATTTTTCAGAAAATGTATATCACTTGTATATCACTTCACCAATGTTTAAGCTATTTATAATTGTTTACAGAATATAACAATATGAAAGAACGGCTAATGCAATACCTACAAAAGTTTGCTGAAAACAAGAAAGTTGTACGTGAAGAAGATATTAAAGAATTCTTTTCGGAAATGGAATCCAAAAAACGTCCTAAAGTGACAGTGCCAACATATTGTCGTTAAAAACTTATATTTATACAGGGTCCCACAATTTTTGGCAAAGCGCTTGTGTTGCTAGAGCGAACTAAACTCTAAGTCGAAAAGTTTTTTGTACTGTTTTGCAATTTTTGAAATAGTTAACGAAATTTATGAAAGTAGCCAAATTCGTCCGGTCTATCATCAAATGTAAGCAGACGGCGAGATAAGATCGCCCAGCGAGGCGTGCGTTTGCTAGGCCTGTCAATGTCGCTTATAAACAATATGCCTAGCTATGAAGAATAGCTATGAAGGGTGCGTTCCGAATGAAGCGCATGATGATACATCATTTATCCTTGTTGTTTACCAAATAAAGAAGGATAAAACGATATATCATGTTCTTCATGTGTAACTCGGAATGTACTCCATGTATATCTGCAGTGGTGTCATTCTGGCTTGCGCCAGTGATAGAAATTTGGCTCCGCGTAACACAGAAAATTAGCCTCTTCACTTTTGTTCCATCAAGTGATGCCACGCTCGACCAGCTTTGGCACTGAGTGAGCAATAGCATGCTATCCTTTTTGCTTTCCTTTTTGCCTGAAGTGTAATGGCACTTGGCATCGCTAGGCATATTGTTTGCGCGGAGCCAAATTTCCATCATAGATTTGCGCTACCGTTTGGTAATGCGTGGTGGGAGAAGAGTGGAGTATAGTTGCCGATAGCTATAGCTTCATAGCAACTACTATGACAACTACTCCAATCTCCTATTACACATTACCAAGTGATAACGCAAGCCAGAATCTGGCACAACTCTCTGGGCAGTCCTATTTCGCCGCGCGCTTGCATTTGGCCGGGCGAATTTGGCTATTTTTATAAATTCATATCGTTTTGAAAATTGCAAAATGGTAGAGAACATTTCGATTCAATTTAGTTCGTTCTGTCTACACAAAAGCGCTTTGCAAAAAATTATGTGATACAGTCCCTGTACAGTCAGTTACAGAAAGGTTGCAACACTTTTTTTTCAATGGGTTTTGGAATGCCGCCTATTACCACTAAACGATTGATTCTTATTTGTGGATCTATGAATCGTTTGATGAGAGCAAGCTGCATTCTGAAATCCATTGAAAAAAATGTTGCAACTTTTCTGTGACCGGCTGTATATACCCTCAGTTAACGATGATCTAAACAAAAATAGATATTGTTTCTAGCAGGATATCTTGAGTTTTGAGAATTTTATATCTAATATTTAATTGGTACATGTCACTACATTGAAAAATCTCCATATATATCTTGAATTCATATATATATTGAAAAATTTCCATATATAATTACAGGAAAAGATGAAAAGAAATGTGAAGAAACGTAATTTGCAAATATATATAAATATAATATCAAAGAAAGATATTAATTAAGAGAAAAGATTCACGGTTTCTTTGCATGTATATTATAACATTTAATCTTTAATTCGAACTAATTACGAATAAATTTTTTATTGAAAAATATAATGAGCAAGTTCTCGATTTTCTGTCATTTCCTTGTCATTTCTTTTTTTGCTCCCATACTTTCACATTTGCATTCCATACAACTGTTCATTGATGGAGCGAGAAATTTTGCCTTTTGCTTTTTTATATTTATTAGATTTTTTTTTTACAAATTTTTATGTAGACTCATTTTATCGATACATATTTAATATTATTTTCTGAGATTAAGAATACTTCTCAGTATACAGCTAAGAACTCTGTGATGGTGGCGACAGAATCAGACAGAGCCACACACATGCACGAGCCCATGTCCGTGTGCTCGCCTTCGGTGCGCCATGAGCAAACGAGACAGCGAGCCATCTTTTTCGCTCTGATCGCTTGTTTCAAGTAATCAAAAATGCTTTTTCGGTAATCTCAGCCGCTCGATGTATATCAGTAAAGGGTGAGAGGCATTCTAAATAACATAAATTTTAATAAATTATAATGGTATACCTCTCCCATTAATCCAGAATAGTATAAATAAATCATGTTAAAACGCAATAATTTATGAGATATTTAATTGTTTATGATTTTTTATGAGCGTTATATATCTCCTTCATAAATTCAAATAGCAAGAAGTTTGCGCTCGTAAGGCACGAGATCAGAACGTTAGAGAATTGAATCCTGCTTTTTTTTTTCATAGTTTTTTTTCCGAAATAAGTAATAATAAATGTATATTAGGTCAAATATATTTTCATATAATTTTTTTTGAAATAATTCATGTAGGGGAATTTAAAGCAACAATTGTAGAAAAGAAATCCATTTCGTTTTCCAATTGACAAATAAAAAATTATATTTTTATAATTATTTCTAATATTATTGGTTAGGTTGGTGCATTTTATATTACATTATATATTATTATATTACATTATATAATATTATCTTACACTTCGGATTTAAATTTTTATTATTTGACATTACAAATTTTATTAGTGGATTGTGATTTATACACATTGCGATTATTAAGGTACTCGTTTTTACTTATATTTATATGAATCACTATTAACGTTTTTATTTAAACTTTAAAAAAATTTTTTCTTAATTTATCTATTTATATTTCTCATATATACGGAATCGGAACGGATTTCTTACTAGAAAATTAAGTTCACTATAATTCCATTCCGTAAGAAATTTTTCTATCCGTCCTATATAGATGGAACGGAATGGAAACAGACGGAATGTCGCCTCGGTCGTAAACTAATTTGCTTAATTTAATCGATATTTCGTTATTTTAATGCGACTAAAAGCAGTATGCATAATTTGTGCAATTATCTTATCTATAATATTATTTTGAATATTAAAAAATACTGAATTATAAGAGTGAGATATATTTTGTTACTAAAAATCCCATTGCGTTCCGGCGACATGAGATGGGTAGAGAAAATTTTTATGGAACGGAATGGCATGTTCATTTGAGTTGGTTGAATCTAAAAATTGAAATGAATATTCAGAAATTTTTTGTAAATCTACAATGATGAATGAAGAAGTGTTATTACTAATTTTAAAATTATTGCGAAAGGTAAGAAATGCTATTCCGATATTAAGAGTGTGTGAAAATTTGATTTCGCTTGTAACTTTTATTGCAACAGAAATATGCAAGAAAACAAAAATTCTGGATGTAGTCAATGTTTACACAAAGAATGAAACGGTGCATCAAGGTGCAAATGACAATTTAATCCTTGAAATGCAAATGAGCGATCGTAAGACGTTCTTCAATTACTTCAGAATGACATCGGAATTATTTAAAGAATTGCTGGTATTATTGTTGGACTATGTATATATAAACAAGAATATGTCGTATTAAAAAATAAGAATTATTAATTTTCTTCTTCGAAGTTATTATATCAAATTCTCAACATTAACAATAGCCGAATCGATAGCTTACACTCGACATTCTGTTGATTCTGTATCGTTTCTATACTGTTCCGACCATGATTTCGATGCAGTAGAGAAACGTCTTACGGAACAGAACACTAGTGAACTCATTTTTAGTGAGAAATCCATTCCGTCAGTCCGATTTCATGTACATGGGATGGCACCCTTAAAGGTAAATTTAGTAACACTAATTTAGTAATACTATTATATATTTTTTTCTATCGTTGTAGATTCAAAAAAAAAGGTTGAATATTCGTTTCAATTTTTAGATTCAACCAACTTAGTTGAACATATCATTTCGTTCCGTAAAAATTCTCTATCTACCCCATGTAGCCGGAATGGAATTTTGGTAACAAATCTCACTCTTATAATTCAGTATTTTTTAGTATTTAAAGTAATATTATAGATACTTTATGGTAATTATACCGTAATGTTATAGATAACTTGTGAATAAACATTACTACACTTCCTCGCAGATGAGAAATTTCAATCTTTTTCTTCAAATTGGCATACATATTTGGCATCTTATCTAGAAATACTTGAATGCTAAACATTCTTCAGGTTTACTAATATTATGACAGATATTCAACTGATTTTGAGAACAAAAATGAAAGGAGTTGCAAAATTTTAAGTAACAAATACAAATCATAACCTGTAATGACCATAATTCGTCACAGCTCAATGATGGAATGGGGACAGAGCAAGGAGTCAGAAAAGGAATAAAAATGTGAACACGAATACCTACTTTTCTAATGTTTAGTGTCGCTTGCTTCTTTTTTCCTCTATCTTACCGCGTTACATATAATAGAAGGAAAAAGAAACTAGCGGGCATGGTTTGCGCCGGTTCCTATAGTTATCAAGTTAGCTTCTCTATCGTGCTACATATAATCGCACCCGTAAAGGAGAAAAGAAGCAAGTGGCATGGTTTGCGATGTTTCTATATAGTTACCTAGGCCGGTATTCATAGTTGAGTCTTATTTCAAGACCGTCTTAAGTAATATCTTAAGACGCTAATGTAGCTTTCTGATTGGTTCGTGACTTCTTAAGAACACATTTAAGACGGTCTTGAATATAAGATCTAACTAAATACTAATTGAATACCGGTCTTAATAAGGGTGCGAATACATGTAGCGTGATATGCGGTATGCGGTACAGAAACTAAGGCTGCGTTCGGAAACACTCACTGGTGTGCCACTAATACACACCAGCTGTTCGGAAATACTCGCGTGTACTCGATATGCACTAGTATGAGATCTCGGAAACGTCGAGTCACACCGAGTGACACTAAACTACCCGTGCGAAAAGCAAGGGGAGTCGATGTGTTATGGCTGTAGCACAGACTTGTATAACGCATACTACATAAGGGAATCGACCAATCGAAATTCTTTTCCATGAAATGAGAGAAAAGGAAAATTACATCGCATTCTTGGGTCAAAAAATTTTGAGCAGTTATATTAATCTAGAAAATTTGTCTAGTTTTACTATTTTTTAATTTATTTTTATTTTAATTTTCTTTTTATATTGCTCTGCCTTTAATAATATTATACAATATTATATAATATACAATATTATATAATATTATAAACAACAGATTATTTGTATAAATGTTATAAAATTGTATATGTCCAATACTATTTAAAACAAAACTAATTATTCTAAAATCAACAATAAGTCTCGCAGGAACTAATAGATCTTTGAACGATAAAGTAATATCTAACATCTAAAGTTTTATATCATTGATGTCAATTTTCTTTAAGAATTTACAATAATAAGACCTGTTATTAATTTGATCAATCAGAATGGTCAATTTGTTAAATCTTATGCTGATTCTACAATGAGTCGATAATCGAAAGACTTAGTCGGTAAAGTTGACCAATAGTCAACTTGTAAGACTAATGCTGATTGATCAAATTCATCGATTAAGATTAATAGGCCTCTACGATGAGATCAATGAGCCATAAGTCATAAATCAGAAACTTGACTACAGTGATTGATTCATTTCTAATTTATGACTTATAATTTATTATCTATGGCTTATTGTAGAAGACCCATAAGACTACCGACTCATTGTAGAATCAGCATTATATTAACTCGAATTTTCACGATGAAAAATTTTATTGTCTAAAGTCGATACAACAATATGTAATTACCCGATAGTGAAATGTTTAATGGGCACCGGTAATCGTGGAATGACTTATATTCTTTCTTTTTATAAACATATACCGCCATGGTTCCTCTTTACAAACATTCCACCGTCTTTTTTCACCTGTGAATTGTTTAGCTCGAGGTTAGGGTTAAGCGTGAACGGTGAGGTGACACATATGCCACACGGAAGCCGTTTGAGAACATTCATCCAAAGGTACACGATCCCCACTACTTTTCCACTGAAGTCATCGAAACACACCAATGATATTTCCAAAACATAGCCTAACTAGCGTTTTCTCTTGGGATACACTGAGTGTATCCCAACCTTATACTACATCAGTTGCGTGTAAATGCTGTATCAGTGCTGCACTACAAAAGTGTACATATACCATAGTATACTCTACTTCATGCTATCGTGTTTAATTCTGCTGTCGGACTTCCATTTTCAAATTTTTAATGTCACACTGGCTCTACACTATCTCTTTGATATCGTGTAGCAAAACCTCACTTCGTGCATAAAATTTGCACTACACTATAGCCACGGAAACATGTTACACTGAATGAGTTCGCCTATCACCAGTCAAGGAAATACGCTACACTGTCCTGAGTGTTGCATTGGGTAATAGTGCAGCCAAGAGAAAAACGCTATAGATAATTATAGGAACCGCCCAAACCGTGCTGCTTGCTTCTTTTCTCTTCTATTATATGTAGCGCGGTAAGCGGCACGGGCTAGTGACAAATTCACATTACTAAGCACTTTTTAATAGAATTAATTGATTTAAATGCAATTATTAAGTAAATTTATTGAAAAAAATAACAGGAAATTAATAAAATGTGCATAAATTAATATATTAACAAAAATTCATATTAAAGTTTATTGGTCACTAGCCTATGCTGCTTACTGCATTGAGGAGAAAAGAAGCAAGCGGCACGTTTGATTCCTATAGTGTTTTCTCTCTTGGCTGCACTATACAAAATTTAAATTTAATGTCGAGAGTTGCAATCCGAAATATTTTGTTTATTTACAGAACATATAATCATGCAATTTTTGCGTCTAAAGCTAAAACGTTACTCTATCGAATAATATAAATGTCAATTAAAAAAAAAAAAATAGAATATAAATGCATTTCAGTTAAAAATATTATTTTCTTTTTATAACTATTGTGTCAATGAAACTTTACGTAATACATCTTAAATATTTAAAGAACTCATATAAAAAAGTTACGATTTTTGCAATTATCTTATAATATATATATATATACACTAGTATATATCAGGTGTATAAGCTTCAATCCGCTGTTTGCTGTAGGTGGCATTAGTGAGCGTACAAAGCTACCCTGGGCACACAACACACTTTTTTTTATGTGTTTGACATCTGTCAATATTAACCAGTGCACATCATCAGCAATTTCATACAACAACATACATTTTTTCTTTCGTAAACATGCCTAGTTTTTTGCTAAAAAAAAAGCATATGCGGGAAGCTTTGCTTTTCTGTTTCAATTTGAAGAAATCGGCTGCCGAATCATATCGAATGCTTGTGGAGACCTATGGCAACAATGCTTTTTCGGAAACAACGTGCAGAGATTGGTTTTGCCGGTTCAATGACGATAATTTTGACCTGAGTGACAAGAAGCGTGAAAATCGGCCCAGGAAGGTTGAGCAATTAACTGTCAATTGCAGGCTCTTTTGGACGAGGACGATACCCAATCGCAAAAAATGTTTGCCGAGCAATTGGGTGTTTCTCAAGCAGCCATTTCCATGCGGCTACATGCTATGGG
>Ga0157364_1009337_pt1 | contig 10150 bp, 3 predicted proteins | sample AttsexASBM2_FD_111476 | JGI IMG/M metagenome (GOLD analysis project Ga0157364, IMG submission 111476) | Fungus gardens microbial communities from leaf cutter ant in Ribeirão Preto, State of São Paulo, Brazil - Atta sexdens ASBM2 | ecosystem: Host-associated > Fungi > Mycelium > Unclassified ... | reverse complement strand
TTATATCTGTGTAATTGTAAAGTCATCTATCACATCAAAACTATGAGATTATCTGTTTTTATTATGATTTGAGGATATATTCATGAACAAATTTTTCATAAAATTTCGATCAATTTTTTTTTTCACAATTCTTTATTATTTTTTTTATATAATATTATATAGCCCAAACATCCTCAAATATGTCGTGTTCCTACACTGCCAGTGCTGAAAATTTATACTTCTCACATAACGTACATCCTATAGATTTTCTGTACTAGCAATGTCGGAACACAATTATAAAACGTGGAAAGTAGATTACAGTTAACGACTTGATAGTCGAGAAACATCGTTTAGAATAATGACACTTCACGATGTCTATCGCTAAAAATTGTTGCGAATTTTCCTGAAAAAACTTTCCTAAGTATAATTTTAAAATTTAATAATGTCTTTCATAAATTAGCGAAGAGCAAAAACATTTTGAAATGCTGAATAAGGTACCGGCGTTTACTTATAATACCTACGTGCAAGAACTTTTACTTCTCATTAATTATTGCGGACATTTTTCATATACTGCAGAATATCGTGCGTGTCAATACGCTGATATTAATTATTCCGAAGCTCCTTGTAGGGCAGATGGTGCGAAAGCTTGTATGTTGCAGCAGTGACGGAAGCGAGCAATTTGTTGCCGAAAACAGTTTTGCTGGGCTTGACATCAAACGAGTTGAAAGAGTAACGAGGTGCATTCACTTTTTAATATTTAATAACAGGACCGTAGGGAGAGCAATTAGGCTGGCAATGTAAGTCAGCAGGGAATCTGTACGTTACGGCGGTATCGATTAATTTGCAAAATAATAGCGTTTAATTAAATTTCCCGCGGCTACTAGTAATCTGTTTCCTGATTATTTTACCAAATTTCTAAGAAGAAAAGGATTTCAAATACGACATACGCATTTGGAATATAATAATCTCGTGATTTCATCGTGTGCACATGTTTTTATTTAAAAGTCAGAGGAATCGCATCACTGGCGTGTTTCAAACAGTGAAAACTGTAGCGGCAAAATCGCAAAGTTTTAATGAAACAATATAGCGTTATAAGGGATATCACGCTCGACAATGTTGTATGGAGTACGAGGAGTTTGACGATACCAAAGTGATAGCGTTATCATGTGTAATACACGGTCCTATTCGCCACGAAACTTTAAGAAAGAGTCGACTATATAAAGAAAAAATATGCACTGAATATTGTCCGAACGAGTTTCCGATTCGTCAGAATGCAACGGGCATCCATATGTATAGCGAACTATTGCTATCACGACTTCCCAAGTGTAATGTTCGATATTCTTATGATATTCGGATTACTTAGCTTGCGCGGACAGAATTCGAGAAGCTCAAGTGCATCTCGGGACTATCAGTAATAAATCTGCCAATCCGGTTATAGATGCAGAAAGAAATGCGCATTGTGATTGTCACGTACATTCTCAAAAGGATTTTATTTTATCGTTTCGAAAGATCGATCGAGGATCCAACAATTATATATAATTATAAAAATGGGTTTTTTATAACCATAATCGTGACTAGAAATATTAAGAAAATACCGAAATTTTTGTATATATAATATTTATAGCATATTATATGTAGTAAGATTTAAAAATTTTCGTCAAGCACATAAAGTGATAAAACAACTATTTCTATTTTTTAACATAATCATCTTTAATTTTAATATATCTTTTAGAACAATAAGTTAATTTATCTGTATATAAACTAAAATAATATTCTGAGTTTTTATGCTCAAATTATTTAACACTGCTAAAATTATTTCTTTATCTCTTGTTTTCTTATATCACTAGTAAATTTTTTCCACATAAACTTCAATTTTGAAAATAAAAAATAATCACTAGAGGCTCTATCGAGATTGTAGGGTGGGTAATGAAAAAGTTCCTGCAGAGTTAAATCATTTTAAGGATAAAAATTTTAAATATTTTTTGATAACATAGAAAAATTAATTTATTGTTCTAAACAATATCTATATTAAAATAAAGAGTAATTATATTTAAAAATTTATTTTTTATTACATTTTTTATATCCATGAACTAAAAACTTTATTACATATAATTAAATTTCTCAGGAAAAAAATAAAATACTACGATTACGTAGAAGATTACGATTTACGCTGCGTGTAATACACAGCTGTTATATATACAAAAACATAATTTATTATAAATATAAATTAAAAAATTTATCTCTGATCGATAATAATTTAAAAATTTTTAATGTTATATGTGCATATATAATTTACATCTCATTATTTATCACTACATATATTACTACAAGAAATAATGATATTTTTATTAAATAAAATATTTTAATAATATAGGTATGTGTCTGTAATCTTACTTTTGTAGACAAAAAGTATATTATATCCGTAAAAAGTTCTTATTAATAAAATTAAAACGTCCAATGTATTATTTGCAATACATATAAAATATGTTTTAAAGAATTATTCAAAAATTTGTTTGCACATATCATCGATTTTCCAAAATTTCCGAAGAATCCACATACTTAATAAGATTTTATGCAATTTTGATTTTTTTCTACAAATAGACTTGTGAATCAAAAATATTACTTTATAATAAAGAAGCCAAAATATCAAAATTAACAAGGAGGTTTATATATAAAGTATATAATAAATTTTTTTAAATACAAAAAGAATAAATAAAATTCTTACTAAAATTTTTCATTTATTCGATGACACAAGTTTTGCGAGTTAATCTATTATCGATTTAATTGATATCGATATGATATTTAATAAAAATTTCGAGACTAGTAGATGTCAGTAGCTTCTACAAGCGGCAATTTAATGAACATGAAAGTGAATACAAATGGCATTAATCGTAGCAATCTCGAAGCCGAATCGATTTATTCGACACAGCGAGAGTCAAGGAAGTTTACCGCCAATAACCCGACACCGAGTGGAAATTGATCGACGCGTGACTGTGATAACTTTGCCTATTACATGTCGGCAAAGTTTATGGAAAAAGTACGTGTCGCGGCTATCGTCTCGCGAAGAATGCTGTTTAATGCGATAGGGATGATATGTGCGAACGTGATATGATTAAATGTCACGTTTACGTTCTCGATGACAAACAGCAAACTCAACTTCATCACGAGTCTTCAATATTCTGTAAAACGAGGTTACTTTACGCGCATTTCATACCCTAGTTAAAAAATTAGTACACGGCAATTTGCAGTTATTCATGTATCCCATTGATAAACGATTATAACAAAACACATGAAAATGAAAGCTTTAGCTTTTATACAAACAACTATAGGTTATAAATAATGGTTTTACCTGCATGGACAGTACAATAACGTGGATAATAATGATATAATTATGTATACATTTACGTTTCATTTTTGCAGTATTATTTAATTGTTATATGCATTAATTGCATTAAATATGAATGAATAAAATAATAGATGATTATATGTGAAACTGCAAGAGGCAACATAATTTAACTTAATAAACAATCTATCAATATTGATCGATTATAGTTCTGGCGCGCATACGAATTTGTCGTATGTGTAAACTGACAAAATTTGAACTGGCAAGAAGAAATAAATATCTCTTCCATGAAAATACAAACCGTGATTCTGAATACCAACAAGTGCAGCCTGCTTGCCAACATTCATTCTCGAAATTTCGACCTGGTGATGCGCCTCTGTGTTTTTTCCCTCATCCTTCCGCAATCCAGTACTCTCCGTAAGACGCCGCGAGACGCGGAGAAAAAATTCTTGGCACTATTTTCTGGGTACTATTATTTCGTATTCCCTCACGAATACCGACGTAATCGAGTTTATAACCGTCGTTGGATTCAAACCGATAAACTGTTGCAGCGAATTGTATACATAATAAAATTGTACATCATGACAGGAGATAAAATCACGCGCGGTTATGCGCGACTTCTCGCGATGGTTTGACTAATATATTTCGCGATTCCGTAAACTCACGACCATTGTGTGACTATTCATCGTTGGTACGCATATCGAGCATTCACGGATGATGAACAATTATTGTGCTTGCCTTCGAGCTGATGTTGTGCGACCTTTCTTCATAATGTTGAAACTATATCAATGTCAGAAGGCCGGAAGAGCCGACTCTGTTGCTGAAGTTTCAATCGCTGCACAACAGTTTGGGACGATGTGTGAAACATGCGCCAAGATATTTCGTTGCAAAGCGCTTTGCCAGGAAGCATTGAATCGTGAAATGTAATATTATCTCTTTTCTTATCAATAGATGTTAATAAATTAGCTCAGATTCTAAATTCGGTCCATATGTTCCTAAGATTTACTGAACGTAATTATCATATCGTGTTTTGATCTCATGTTAATTACTGGGGAGGGAGTTTCTAATTGTGAGTTCCTAATTACACATATAGAATTATAGTTTATAATTATGTTCCTAATTATAGTTTATAATTATAGATTATAATTAGAAATTCATAATATATTAGCATTTATTTCGTATTCATTGAAATTATTACAATAAACATGATTTATATACGATTTTAAATTTCGCTAATTATTCTAATAATTTTTTTTCAACAAAAGAAGAAATCATAATATGAAAAATGTTTCTAGTTGCGAAACGTGTTTTGCTTTTTCAGGAACCTGTAATGGCAATATATGACGCCTGCGAATATTCGCTTGATACCATCCTGGTCATTTTTCCAGGCGCTTCTCCATTGCGAAGCGAAATCGAATATCGGACGAAAGTTATCTTGGGGAAAAATACAATTTGAATGCATCGTGAAGCAGCGAGTCCAAACTCCATACGCGAAATGCCCGTTCGTCGACCCCATTGCGCTCCAGAATCATTCTGCGCCAGCCCCTTTTACACCCCCTTCCCGTACGCTTCCCCTTCATCGCGCGGTACCCTAGCTGCACAGCACAGCACATGCATACGAAATATATAAAACGACCTGCGCCAGTGCCAAAATATGGCGTCGTATATTCAAGGGTTGTATGAGGACGAGAAAGAAGAGCGTCGCGATTGGTTCGCTTCACGAGAATCTTGAATGCGCCCTCCTGTTTCATCACAACGACACGACGTTGACGTTGTGACTTTACGCTTCCCTCGATTGCAAAACAATCAAACTGTGAGCACATAACTGTGATACTTAAAATGAAAAAAAAAGTTGAAAGCATAGTTTGCGGCCATTTTCTTGGTATTTTTCAAGATACATTGGAGGAACGATGAGGATTCTCAAGCAGCACAATATTCCGCTTACGAGCGAATTGGTTACGCAACGAAGCAGATAAATCAGAAATGGCAAATGTATCGACAAACTCTGGAACAAAACTAAGAACGTATAAAGAGCGATTGAATTAAATATCAAATATCAGTAAATGAATTGAAAAATTTTAACAAATTAAAAAGAGAAACGTGTACATGAATTGTACCACTTCCATTTAAAAAATCATAATTTTTTTTATATGTGCTTTTATTCAACTGTGGAAACGGTTTTTAGAATTGTAATACTATAGTGCCACAACAACGTTTCAATTTGCTACTTCAAGCAATTTCCGGGTTAAAACCTGAAACACGGAAGTACATAGTCCTACCATCCGGTGACTAACGCTTGTTTTTATGCCGTTCATGATGTAATAGTAACAAAAATCAGCGGTATCGATCGACAGTTTCAATAAACTCGCGGGCAAATATCTCCGGAAGTCGAGGTTACGCTACTCTTGCGATTCGGCCATGTTACTGCAGCACGTAGCCGGTTAGCGTCCGTCGAGCCGAGTAATGGCCAGACATTTTCTCCGGGTTGGCCGTTTCGGCAACGCCCGAGTATAAATGGAGTTGTCGATATTATTCGTGGCGCCGGACGAGGTATTGTTCGCGAGTTACGAGCGACCGAGCGTCACAGGCGGAACTAGGCTTGCAGCAGGAAACGGAAACCAGAGCCACCAGAGGTACCAAAACCCCCTCCTTCATCTGTCCGGTTTCTATCCATCGAGGCGAATGGAAATGTTTGCGATATTAACACTTTAAACTCGAAAAGTGAGACACAATGGCGTGGTGTAGAAACGGCCACGAGATCTCAATGTCGAAAGAAACGAATTGTCGATTCATGAAACGCTCGAGACGCATACATAATTTTCTTTTAACGTGAAGCAGGTTTTTATCGGTTTTTCTTTTGTGATCGACGAAAACTTCCCAGACAACGATACTCGGAAGTTCCCGTAGTGACGAGACGGATTTCTAGTTAAGGAGAGGTTTTGCCTGATCTGCCGAGGAACAAGGCACTGCAAATTGCACTTGAGTCGCACTAACGGTAACTTGATGACAATAGGGATCTCACTGTAATTGTACAAAAGTTACTTAATTACAAAAAAGAATCTCTTTTCATCAGAAATTTTTTTTGTTAATATATGTATTTTCCATTAATATATGTATTTTCCAATTCTTCTTTCTTAAATTCAACATATTGGATTATAATGTAAAATATCACGAGTTTGCTGAGCAGTTTACGATAATTTTTTAAAATAAAACGCAAATATGTGAATAATTTGAACGTTGAATTATATTAAAAATATAGAATATTAATTGTTACAAAATTGATAAAATACACCACTATGGTATTTGATGAATTATTCAAGCGAGAAAAAAAAGAAGATTGAGAAAAATTCTGTCAGAGATAATAAGCGATAAAAAGAAGAGAATCCGCTGTCATAATCGTGTCGAGATTATACGGAACATTTCAGAATTGGTGTTTTCATCGACGAACAATGGTGAACCAAATTCTTCGGGACAACTGCCATGATCGGCAGAATTTTTCAGTAGAAAACGCGATTTCGTCGTGATTGGCCACTTCGTCCGTAGGAAGAGTTTGAGAGGATGGGAAGAAAGGGGGTGGGCGATCTACCCTACGGAGCTGGCTGAGATTACTGTCGAACATGTCGACCGGTTTAGACGTGGAGAAATTGTCCCTGGAAGACTCTGACGTTTCATTTTCAGAGCTGGCAACGCGCTGCAAGAACCATTTGTATTCTACTGGTCGCCTGGCATTGTTTCGATCGAATTTCTTATTACTGCAATAGCATAAATCGGTTAATAGTGTATTTTTTGTATATCTGTATTTCAGAAATCTTGCAAACAACTTCTAAATGATACATCTTTTGCGTAATAACATAAAAGTAAAAGACGTCATGCGTATTATTTTAATCAAATTTAAATCGGTCAAATTTAAATCTTGATATTATGGATGATGTGATAAAAATGTGAGTAAAAATCATATTTCTTTCCGATTTTATGATGTTAATTAGAAAACTTCAAAACGATATCCTTTTTACTCGTAGAATAAAAATTAGAAAAAACAATTTGTATTTATCTTAATTAGCTAAAATGACTATATTCAAAATAAAATAATTTCTTCTTCAAATTTCGAGCAAAACTATATTAACTCTAAATGTTCTGTGTAAGATTTTCTTTTTTATTTATAAAAACGATGCAAAATGTGTCACTCTTGTAGAAAATATTTTAATCTTTTTGAAAAGATTACCTTACGAACGACGCAAGTACTATTTGATGGACGAAGTGTGAGGTTAAATTAGTTTACTTTTGATTAGTAGCATAATCTAAAAAACCTAACTTATGCACAGTAATAACTCAAAAATCATTTTTTTTTAGTTGTGTCATTTTTAAAGAACAATATCTATTATAAATGAAAAATATTATTAAGTATTATTTTCGATTTAGCAACAATAATAGTCATTGTGTTATTATAACAATTATTGATCGAAGTGTATATTAATTAAATACAGAGTAGGGATATTATCAATATAAATTTTATATTATAGATAATAGATAATAACGAATAACTACTTGTACATTAATTATTTAATCCATCTGCCAGTAAACTCGTATTAAATACATCGCGTGAATGCATAAAACGAATATAACGCCATGTATTTATGCAGGAGTCAATTATTTGATCATATGAAATATTAATACTAGTTTGATGTATCGCTAATACCTGATGTTCGTCAACGTTAGTCAGTGAATTATCGCAGTCAAATTAATTTCTGCTCGAGATTATTCGCAAGAATTGAGTCTTTTTTTTTCACTCTCAATGTGATTATAATTATCTATATAGTCTTCACTTCGACAATAATGCTAATTAATCTCCCAGACTAAAATCATCCTGTCATGTAATTAATACGCGCTCTTGTGTCCCTGGTCCGTCATCCCAGGATATACTATAGATATATACTATAGTTACAGATTCGTGAGGATCTGCGGCCGACAGATATTGCATAACGCGTCGAGAGAGAAAAAAAGCCTGCTGACGAGAGTGCAAATGACAGAAACGTGGGAACGAAGAACAGGAACGGTTTGCCGTCGCGAATACATATAATAATTCGGCGGGACAATGCCGGGTAGAATGATAGGCGACAATGAGGGAGAGAGGCTACTGTTATTATTACCGAGCGGTATCGCCAAATGAAAATCTCCACTCGATTTCCCCGAGCTAAATGAGAAAAAAGACGAAACATAATAAATTTGCGCGAGCCAATCGATCGGAGAAAGAAGAGCGATCAACGATGACGACTTTCTCAGTTCGAAAAATTCAGTCTGATAATGTTCGAATAAACGTGTTTACTTGTTGTCAGATCATCTGATGACAGTGAATCGAACGGTAAACTTTCCAGAGATCTTTTCATTCGCATCCAATTGTTCTCTGATCGACCAATATCACATAATGAGCTGTTTAATAATGAACTGTTTCATTTGGCTTTGTAGAACCGATCGATTGGGTAAACTGATAAGAAATTGATTAGGATTTACGTTTAATAAGCATATAATCTTGCATAATATACTACTCGTGATAAGCATTTGGTACATAAGTAATAAATGCTTTGCGTATATATATTCGTAAATATTTTGTGTATCTTTTGATGGTGTTGACGTACTTATTTTTTCATTCTAAATGCGAATTAAAATAAAAGTATTTTATTACTACTCTAGTTCATTTCTAGTTATACAATATTTTCTAAAAGCATTAAGAAGTTTTATTATAACGTGTATTATACCTATATAATATAAGGCAGAACAAAATTTATTTATAAAAAATAAGATGAATTGAACATTATGATACAAATTGCATGTAGTAATGAAATTATAGTAGCGATAGTAGATAAAACAGCGAAGTAAGCTATCAAACATGCGAAATTGAACGATATTTCGAAGCAATATAACGTATAGAAAATTAAATTATTTTGCAACTCGTTACAGCAACTATGGGAGCACTATATTATAATTATCAATCTACGAACTTCCATACGAGTGTAAAATATGTAATTAAATAACTGTTGTATATATAACCGTGTACAATTATGTCTCCTTAATTTTATCAGATTCCGTCGCAAGAATCCACGGGTGTCATGCCAGGAAGGGAAGGGGAGAAGAGCAGGAGCTAAAATTACATTGCACAATGTTCGAGCGTGCGAATGGAAAAGCTCCGGGGCCAATGTAATTTGCGTACCGGGCTCTATGCAAGTGTCACCGGCAGGCAGGAAATGCTTTTCTCAAAGTCGCGCCAAGTTCTAGCCGCGTCACTTTGTGTAAAACTGGCGCCCGGGCAAGTCAGTTACTTCACGACTTCTTTCAAGTCCGTCGCGATACTTCATCTTCCTTTCCAACGATGGATTCCCGAGATAAAATAGTTTCGCAGAAAAAAACCTCTGTCTCTCTCTCTTTTTTCTCTCCTCTCCCCTCCCTCTTCTTTTTCTGCTATACACCGAGAGTCATGTCGTAATTTAGGTCCTAATGACTCCGAGGTTGTCTCCGGAAGAGCAGTAACGTAATAACACCCGGCCACCGATAACCGGTTGTGATTACGTCGGATATAAGTCCGGTTCCGCGCAGAATATATAAACGGGTAGATAAAATCAGCTTATAGCCCAGATAGCGAGTACGCGCGGAAGCACCGGTTGATTCATGAGAGATGTATTTTTCGGCGTACTGATCGTCGGTCGTGGCAATCGCGATGGCCACACACATCCATCCACACACACACACACACACACACACACACACACAAAATCGAGATAGAGTTCAAATTTTAGGGGATATGCGATTTGAATGGTTTTTTGTATCGAGAAATTG
>Ga0157364_1009335_pt1 | contig 10150 bp, 5 predicted proteins | sample AttsexASBM2_FD_111476 | JGI IMG/M metagenome (GOLD analysis project Ga0157364, IMG submission 111476) | Fungus gardens microbial communities from leaf cutter ant in Ribeirão Preto, State of São Paulo, Brazil - Atta sexdens ASBM2 | ecosystem: Host-associated > Fungi > Mycelium > Unclassified ... | reverse complement strand
TGAAAAGGAGCTTGCAGAACAGCTTGGCGTTACGCAGCAAGCCATTTCCGTACGATTACATACGAATAAAGATTGAATTTTACAAAAAAAGCTCAGAACTTTTTTGTACACCTAATAAATATAGTGTTAAATATTTTTTTTATTAATTAAAATTGTCTTTAAATAAAACAATAAAAAAATGTAATTTCACATATATTTTTAAAATTTGTTACGCTTGTACGCAGAGTACTTGACAACCGAAACAATTCTTGTAATGTAATACCTATACATATATCACGTGTGTAACACCACGTTACATATTCCGTTAGGGGCAAGGGTGTGGACAAGGGGAGAGAAAGAATTGTTATAAAAAAAGCTATATACTGAGACTGACATTTATGACGCGTATTCAACGTTTGATATATAATGTTCGCAGAAAAAAAAAACTGCAAAGCCGCGTAAAATCCACGCGTCAGTTTTCGGAACGAAAAAGTTTTAATCCCTGCCACAGTTAAAGCCCGATCGATACGTTGATCCTTCGGTGATCAAATTGCACATCGCATGCAGAAAGCATTCCTGCAATCGACGTTCGATGTTCACCGTTGTGAAACTTCAACGTTAAAAAATTATTGCGATCCATATAATACAACCGTTTGCGGTTTAAACAATGCGTTCTGTTATTTTATTGAATGCACCGTTGCAACATCGTAATCCATTTCAACGCATTTTATTAATCCTCAAAATAATTGACTAATGAACAAATATTTTTGTTTTCATAAATTTTACGTGATATACAGAAGTATATGCGGAGACTAAATTATCTAAAAAATGCATTTTACGTATTCTCGTCTACATTTTGCGTTCTTATGCTTAAAAACTTAGGAGTCTGGAGTGTCTAAATACACAAAAACACAATAAAAAAATCTCGCATGGACAAAGAGTTAATTGCCGTATATATTGGCCATGTATTACAGAATTTCAGGGACACGTGAGCGTGAAAATATCAGCTGCCGCGTAGAAATAAATTACCTGGCAACGCAGTTTTTCGTTTTTATCTCCGCACTTGACACCGTACGTGACTCGCCAAGTTTGTCGACCTCTATCTCGTTTTATTTCACATGTCGTTGTACGCGTTAAAATCGCGGCCCGTCGGACAGGGAAGTCAGGTCGTGGCGAAATAAAAAGCATGATGGAAAAAATACTGGAAGGGTGAATGCAAACCGCACGGAATTCTCGATGAGCATCGTGAAATGTAGATATCGAAGTGAAATCATATATGTAGGCCGGGAACTATACGAGTCATTGTCGATCAAGCGAGCCTGTAGAAACGACAGCTTCATATAGTATTATAGTCGTTCAATAGTGCCACGCTCGCTAATTGCCATTTCCTAGCAGCGGTTGCGAGATGAACGATCTCCTGAATCTCTCGAGCGACTGTTCTATGGGTATATTTAAACGTAATGATATTTTATTACCGATATCATACCAACAGCAAGCAACTCATAACTCTCGCAATTTTAATTTTACATCGTGCCTCATGTTGTATACTTGTGGCATTAACATAAATTTCATTTCTCGCGACATACAACGATACTTTCACGCATACAAATTTTAATCAATCGATGGGACCGCCTCTCTGTCACCAGAATCGATCAAAAAATCATTTTCGACGATGATTATTACAAGCTGTCCTTTAATTATCTTCGAGCGACAGACTCCCTGCCGAAAAGAGGCCACCTTTTGCGAAGCGTATTATCCACGCAGTTCAAGTACGAGCTCGTTTTCATTTGAAATCACTATCTATCAGCGAATCAATTAGCGACTCCTCGATTACTGACTCGACCAGCGCGGCGATGGCCGTGCAAAATTATGCGACGGATCGATGATCGAACGATGAGTTTCTCTCTCTCTCTCTCTCTCTCTCTCTCTCTCTCGTCGCGCAGGGAATCGAATTTACGAGCGAGACGCATTTGATTTATGAAACGACGTCCTTGGTTGATCTACGATCGATCTACGAGCGAATCAGGGGGCAGCGGTCGCAAATGCACAGCACACGAAGTTAATCGTTATTCTTGTCCGGGAAGCAGCACCGATAATTAATAGCCAATCAGCGGGTGTGTTGAGTTGAATGTTAAGTAGAGACCCGTCGCACTGCTACGTTCCCCGGATTCGCTCGTGGTCAGCACAAACGACGTCAATATCGATAACAGTATCCGTGTCCAGGGAAAATCGCCGATCGCGCAATATCGTGCGATTCGGCGTTTCGCGCGACCGTGCAAAAATCGAATAAAAATAATCGCGCGTGATATCGTCGCGCGCTGGTGGAATAATATTTTTGCGCTCGCACGCGGGCCGCGGTATAACAACTTGTACTCGCGAGTTTATTTGCAAAAACGCGCTGGAGATAAAATGCATATATATCTCCGATACGCAACGGCCTTCGCACTCTGCCTGTATTATAACTGAATTCTACATGAAATAATTAAATTTATACAAGTTTGTTAATTGATGCGTTACATGCATTCGCTCAAAGTTAAAAATTCAAAAACCTACCACGTAATCATTCTCTAAATTCGATTTACATTTTTAAAATGCCTTTAGTGTTTGCTCCACTTTCGAACTGAATTAAAGACTAAATATTCGATAGAAGAAGAAACAGAGAGAGCGAAAGGAAGAGTAAAGAATCTTCAAAATAATCTCATATTAGAAAGTCTAATAACGTTTTTATCTCTTAAAATTCAATATGCGCGAAATCAAAATTTCAAAATAAGACATCAATTTAAATTGAAATTAATGATGATTTTCGCAATCTTTTACTGATTACATATTCCACGATATTGCGCCATAAGTCGAAGTAGGCACCCTCGTGAATATAATCATCGATTCTGATTTCGCGTCACGTCATATGGCTCCGTCTCAACTAGATATAATCTTTCACGTCAAGTTATCTGGGCCATACCAGTATCTGAGAGAATATCTGAAGGGCTCGCTTGCCATCAAAGTTCTGAGCGCACCGCAAGAGCGTTTTCAACGGCGAAACGTGTCGTTATCGTGACAATCCTTTAGAGATTTTAACATTTTGTCACGATATAGCAGAGTTCTCATCGCCGCTCTTTTACACGGCTCACTACTTATGTCATGTCGCGGTAATAGTAGCGGTACTGTAACAGCAAGATGCACTATGGTCGTATATAGTGGAGTTTTATAAGGTAGAAGCGCATAGGAAGTAGGATATTCTCTACGAGGTTAATGTAATGTACGCCGCAAATAATTTCGACATTCACGAAGCTGTCTCTTCGTACTGCGGCTCTTCGCCATCTCTGTCTTATTTTCTCGCGTCATTTTTCGCGTGGTGACCCCATTACGTATGTATACTTGAATAACGATACGACGCCAATGCGAATGCTGTACCGCTCGGGACTCGTCTGGCCGAGATGCGCCAGGGAGATACCTACTGCGATATTATTCAGCGATATTATTCAGTGATGGTGCATCCGCGGGATGGTCTGTCGGGAATCATGACGCATCAGCTTATGAAATTATGGATTATAGACTGTCTCGACCATTTTGGAAATCAGATTTCATATTTAATTTCGTTAACTATGCGCATTGATAATGATGATCATAGTTTGAATGACATTAATATTTAATATTGGAATATTTTATTCTCTTTGCCTCTATAAATATTATTTATTTTTCTCTTTACAAATATGATATTGTTGAATTGCCTTTTTTTCAAGCCAATAGGATATCAATATGTATTATTTTTCTGCACATGAGTGAAAAATGCCGTATTCGATCAAGATGATTCTTCGTGCTTAATAATATTTCTTGTAAATTTATACAATTTCCATTTCAAACAAATTGTGCGCCGATTATTTTTTTATCTTGAAACACAATCCTAAATCGAAACTGGAGTAATAATATTATAAATTAAATTGACAAGAAATTTAATATTGTTGATGTAAATAAGTATCTTAGAAAGTTGTTAATAATTTGATGCTAATAAGCATTTTAAAAACAGTAAATAATTTATTATAAAAAATATGACCTCAACCAGGATTCAAACACGAATCTTTCGTATTCCGTGCAGGCGTCCTAATTTAACAACTGAGGCATATGATAATATTAAACGCATTAATAAGAAAGAATATTTATTCTTTTTCTTTATTGTTTTTCTAGTCAATTTTTAATAAGCTCATTTTTTATGAAAAAAGATGATTTATTGGTATATCATATTTGTTTTTCACTTCTCTTTATTTAATTCATTATTATTATTTAATTTAAAAATTATAAGTATATAAGCATTATATATTTAAAAAATGGATTATAATATTAAAATATATTTATAAACTATTATATGACAATACCGAATGATTATACATGTTTTGAAAATTTCAACTCTAGAAATGACATGTCACAGGAATAAGGAACTATGGCACAAAGTTGCGATATTTCAATCTAAATCCAAAATTGTTTCTTTAACTTTTGGACAAAAGATAAGATTTTTCTTTTCGTAGCACACAGAAAGAACTCGATACGCAATTCGTACACTATTAAAGTATGACCGTATGCGGAAATAAAGTCGAGAACTGCATAAGTTGCGAAATCCCCGAATATGTTTCACAAGTGCGAGTGTGAAACGCAAAATGCATCTATGGAAGGTATCACAGTTTGTTACTTTGAAATATTGCCTCTCATAAGAGGCATCTACAGTCACAGTGACTTTTATATGCGATGTAATAAATCTAACGCTAGTGCATTTTATTCAAATTTACTTCAAAATGACCTCGCCTACCGCGTAATTTGGTTTCACACCGGTTGATCTTATGGCAAAAAGTCTCTATCTCGATTATGTTAAAATTACACAAATATGTCAGTAGATTATTAGCTAACAATATAGCCTGTAACGTTAAAAATTGCTAATTACAGTAATTGAATATTATGCTTTCTATTATTACGTACAATTGTAAAGTATTGTATTATCTGTACTATCTTCTAATACTATTAATGCGAGTTGTAAGTAAAATTCTTCCCGCGCGACTATCAGCGGAAATGGATCCCCAAGGAGGTACGCGCTTAATGATAACGCATTTAGCTAGCAAGGACTGGCGTTTCTCTCCTCGGCATGGATAATGATCCCTCGAGCGGTACTCGGCACTCATTTAATTCCCAACTTTTCCTTTCACGGTCGGGCGAGTGGTGCGTAAGGAGAAACATCCGGGGGAGAAAACGAGAGGGAGAAAACGGATGAATAGCGAAAGCGAAGAAGAATCCGCCGGCAAGGACAACGACGGTCCGCTCTTCAGGGTCGAGACCTTTGGATAAGGAGACGATGCCATAGGGGTCAGGGGAAAAAAGGAATCACGAGAGAGAGAACCGAGGACACGGAAGACGAGCAGCTCGCAGTCGAGACGAGTCTGCCAGGAATAAAGTTTCCTGTCGAGGTGGTCGCACAGGCTGAACGGGCTCTCGAGAGACTCCAAACACGAGGTGAATTTCGACCTCATCCCTTCCCCGTCGATCGCACGGCGCCACCAAACTACCAACTCGCCCTTTCCACATCGCCGTCCCTACCTAACATCCAGCGTCAAGTTGCCTTACATGGTCGTTGATTGTTTCCGGTGTAATTATAACTTCGACTTAGAACCCTTCTCAGATATATAATTACCATTGGTGCCACGCGTCGAAGGTATTCGCGGACGCGCCGCGGAAGACAAGAGTGATTCTATCTTGAAGAGGACTAATATAAAGTCGTATGTCGTAAAGTAGATTGACGTCGGGCGAAATTCGAGAGAATTTGAAGCTGTGACAAGCAGATCTCAAGTAAACGCTTATATGAAGAGTTAAATGACTGTTAGAAAGATAACAAATTTTATTCATATAAGTAAAGAAAGGGTCTACGGCTTTAGTTAAGTATTTCTATGTATTAGTTATTGCGATAAATGTTATCATATGCTTTAATGATCGAACTGGAAAAGGCTCATCTTACATAGTCGATTTCTAAGTTCGAATTCTGGCTGTGGTATTATTTTTTGCAATAAATTTTTTAAGCTGCTAGTAGCATCATTATCAAATTAGTGATTAATTTAATTATGATATCTATTGTTATTTCAGCTTAACGTTTCAAGTTCGACAAGTAAGCGGCGCATAGTTTATATTATTGAAAGATGTATTTAGAATTTACATCTAAAAATATTATTAGGTATCAAGATCTCGACTGTTATTGTTCTTATTCTTTTTTTATTTATATTTGTATAATTAGATTAACCAAATAATTTTTACTATTAAATTTTTATTTTTTATTAAACTACATTTGCTAATTTTATTTATAATAAAACTGATCAACTCTATACAAGAATTTTTAATAAATTTTAAATATGTTTAAGATAAACAATTAGGACAATAGGACAATATACATTTATATTAAGTTTTTGATTCCCGTAGCAGTTTTTTAAAGATTTTATTGTTCCACACTATTAGTTGCATTTTTAAGCTTTCGGGAATTGAATAATAGAGTCAGGTCGATTTCTTATCCCCATTTTGTCAGTAAGAAAAAGGAATTTTTTAGTGTGAAGGAACTACTTTAAAATTCATAGAACGGTAGCGAGTGAAGTAAGGAAACTTATTCCTCTTTCAGCCGTTGATCTGAAATTGAAAGGTATGATTTCAAAACTCACTCCATCCATTTGTGGAAGCTTTCAGACTTCATTGCTTTTGTTTTAGCAAATATCTGTGAACATCCTTTTAAGTCAACAAATATGTTAATATGTATATATAGTAGTTTTATTAATGTCGCTTATTATGTTCCATAAACTAAATATAAAAATTGTCATATATTTAATTAATATGATAAATTAAATTATGCAATAAATTATAGAAATTTATGCAAAGGGGACATATTACTGAAATTGTAATAGAGAGATATAATGTTTAATCATTGAATAGTTTCTGACGTTCCAAGCGTAATTACATTAATCGACATGACTCGTATAACTTTTTTCAGTTATAAAAAAAGGTTACAAAAATTCTCGCGGCAGTTTAAAATATTATAAATATTTATAATAATTTATAAAAAAAAAACATAAAGACGATTCGCGCAGAAGTGTCGCTCGTTATAGTGCGATGGTGCATGCATACCTAACGCGCTATTATGCCCGTTGTCGCGCTAACATTCCGGGAAACGCTAATGAACGTGCTGTGTCGCGAAAACACCCACGGACATTCGCAATCGCAATCAAACGGCGATCAACGACACGTTGATGCACTGCCGCGCCTGATTAAACAACGAGTCGTCATCGCCCCCGTTCGCAAAATGCAAATGCAGTCCGAATCACTCGAAGACGCCCACCGTGCGCGCTACGTGTACCGCGCCATATGTTACGATATTCTGCGGTTGAATTTGCACACACAGTAACCGGCGTGGTAGCTGCATACCCGCACGCATACGGAGACACGTATGTACGGACAACGCAAACCCAGACGCATTCGTGCAACGCGCACGGCTGGCGACGCGTCGGCGTCTCCGAGGGTTCGCCGTATCTCCATGAACAGTAAGAGCATCGATCACACACCGGGGACAATATTGGCATGATAATCGGAAGGGATTCGGCACGGTTACGTAGTAACACGGGCCAAGGGAGAACAGCCCTTGTCAATGCCGCGGTTACGATCGCGGAGACTGTTTACTCCCTGGTAATTATTGTGAAATACGTCGCAGATCGAGTGCGTCCATACACCGTGTAAATTACTGCCGCGGTAAACGTATATGTATGCACTTTTGTACGATTGGACGATTGTAGAATGACGAATTTCTCAATCTTCGTAATTCAGACGTTTGTCAAATTCATTATTCGATTAGTTCAAACTAGAACGAGTTCGTTCTGTTAGCAAATAGAAAAGAAATGCGCATCCGTTATCTTTTACGTTGTTTGACATAGAGGATTTTTATGATATAAATGTATTGAAATTAAAATGCGAAAAAATATCGTTTTTCAAAATATCATATTGTTTTTGTTTTTAAAATACAGAAAATCAATGGTGATTCTAATTTAAACGCAACGAGTTTAATCGTATTCTATATACATACTATAAATAAATTAAAAATTTGTTATGTATATTGTTATGTATTGTTATCGATTGGGTTTGGTTTTAAAGATTTAAGCACATTTGCAATTTTTAACGTTTTAAAAACATATTATATTCTCTTTTTATTATGAAGATCTTGTGAAAAAAATTCTTCACGCGCAAAAAAAATGTATTATATCTTAATAAATATTTTATTGAATATTTGTAAGTAAACATTTACTTATAGTAAATAAATATTTACTAACGAAAAAAAAAGATAGTTAAATCAGATTAATGGTTTAATAGGACCTTTGTATTAGGATTTATTAAAATTAAAAGGATTTATTAAAAATATATAATTTATAAATTATTTAAATTTCTCGAATTTAAAAAAGCTAATAATTAATATTATTTTATGTTAGTTAATGTTAGTTAATGTGGAATAATTATTAAAAAATAATTTATTAGAGAATATATTCCAGTTAATTTTAAAGATATCTAGTTTTTTGTATCAGTTAGATAATATATTAACATTCAACAAATGTTTACTTACAAATGTTCAAAGCAATATTTATCGAGATATAATAAATTTTTTCAGTGCACTACTTGATTTTCTGAATATTGCGAAAACGATATCTTCCCCTTTCTTGATCTTGATATTTAGCTCAGATCCCTTAGTAGGGTGTATAATCGAGACACGTTCTATACACATCGATACGCGGTTCGACGGTGTGTGTGCACCCTGCTGTCACATAAGCGCGCACGGTGCAGCCAGAGTTGTGGCTGCGGGGGTGTGCGGTGCGATGTGTTGTGTGGTGAATCATGTACTACCCTCGAGGGATCCATCTACGATTAATTCCATCACTTGACACGCTTCTGCGCGCGTTCTCGCACGCACCCCACCATCCCGCTCGACAAACATTTAAGCGGGGCATAAATGCCACGAACGGAGTGGAAAATGAAGAAAGGCGATGCCAAATGCGCCGTGAAGCGCGGAAGAATTAGATGATGCTACGAGAGCGTTCGATGAGACGTGAGGTGAATTCGCTTAATGCACGTACTTACTTGATCCTCGCCGCTCCCTGTGACGTTACCCATTTTCTCAAAGGTCCATCGCGAAAACGCCGAAAACGAACCCCTCGGTAAACTTCATTGTGCTTGACATGGAGAATTTTTACGATAAATTTATGATTGATAAAAATGTGAAAAAAAATATCGTTTTTCAAAATATCATATTGTATCTCATTTTGTTGGAAACTCAGTCAAGCACAGAAATATTAATAACTATATTTGTGTATGTGCAATAACTGTAAATGTAGAGTATTCAACAGTAAAACATGCGCCGGCACAACTTCGGCATTCAGAGGATTATATAAAATATATTTTCTATGCGTTTAATTTATCGAATATGGACATAAATGCGCATATATACCTCCATATTATATAGCTATGCATTTTTTCTAAATATATTCCCTCAATGTCGAAAATTTGGTATGTAATTAAATTTTTTTTTATTCCAATTTATTTAATTGCTGGTTTTACTCAGAAAAGTATTAAAAAACAGCGCGCGAGACCATTTTATTTCTTTATATCTTGTTCTACGCTTATTTTTCATTTAATCTCTTGCAAAACGAAATATGGTAGAAAGCTCTTCGCTAGAAAACGCAACGCTGTGAATAACGTTTTCTAAAGGTGCATATTATTTTTTCTCGACGTCCAAACTAATTAACGCGCGGAGGTGCGAGGCACGAACTAGTTAACGCGATGCAGGTGCGCTCGCGCTACTTACAATTTAAACTGATCTTAAACTAGGCTTTAGTCTTAACTTAAATTAAGCCCGTGCGGGGTAGAATAACAGAACTAATTGGATGGACGAGCGCACCCGCTCTGCGATTAGCGGGGGCGAATCATAAAACGCTATCGCGTAATTTATACGGTTTTATAAACCTGTATTGGACATTCGCTATTATTAATCGGCTGTTCCAAAAACGATTAAAGAACAAAAATTATGCAAGTCGGATAAGGAAAATTTTATGTTATAATCAATTGATAAGGAAAATTTAATTTAATATTATGATAATAGTAAGAAGAAATAGAAATATGC
>Ga0157364_1009334_pt1 | contig 10151 bp, 3 predicted proteins | sample AttsexASBM2_FD_111476 | JGI IMG/M metagenome (GOLD analysis project Ga0157364, IMG submission 111476) | Fungus gardens microbial communities from leaf cutter ant in Ribeirão Preto, State of São Paulo, Brazil - Atta sexdens ASBM2 | ecosystem: Host-associated > Fungi > Mycelium > Unclassified ... | reverse complement strand
TTCTTAATAGTATCTCGTCGGTGGCATGATCATCATTTCATCCTTCTTTCGATGAGAACAAATGATGCATCAAGCACTTTATATGTAATTCGGAATATGCTCTATATCCTATTCTTGTTTTACGTCTAATGAGTGATAAAAATAGAATGACACGATAGCGCTATTGTCGATATCCCTGAATGTAGCCTTAACTGAATTTCTTGTACAATTTATCTCTTTTTTTATCTTTTCAACATGAAAAGAAAAAGAGGAAAGACGAACTATGTACTGGAATTTAACTTGGTGCCATTTGTCGTTATTAAAGTCAATATCAAATCTTACATAAACATATCAAATCTTTTATATAAATGATGTATATTACTAGAAATAAGTAAATTATATTGTATGGCCTTGACTGTACAGTAAGAAATTAATATTGCATTAACAGAATTTAACTTGGCGTCACAATTGTTGATATCAAATCTTTTTTTATGTGGATCATTCTAATCATACAATATATGAATCATATACATCTCACTAAAGTTAATTCAAAAATTTGTGATACTTGGTTAAAATAGGAACATAATAATTTTAATGTAATAATTTTTGAAGGATAATTAAAGATATTACTGGATTGAAATAAAAAGGCCTTTAATAAAAATATTTTTAGAGAAAAATGAAAGTTACTATTATTTTTTTTTTTGGTAGGTTGGCATAAGAGAATACTAAAATAAAATTTAATAACTTGCCACCAGTTGTTGATATTAAATCTTTCTTTAACTTGATATTGGTGTTGATATCATATCTTTTATTTTTATGTAGTAATTTTTGAAATTAAAATTGCTATTATTTTTTTTTGCGAGATTGAAATAAGAAACTTTCAATAAAAATACAAAAAGATACATAGCGTATCACTTATTGTTGGTAAAAATATATTTATTATGTAGGAAAAAGAACTATTTTAACAATTCCAGTTACATATTTATATATGAGAAATATCTAAATTATTAATAAGAAAAATCAAATTAGATGGAACATAGATTTGTAGTAATATATTATAAAAAAATAAATTATAAAATTCTTTTTTAAATAATACATTTTGTTCGTACATACTACTATTTTTTACTTTGGCTGATTAAAGTAATCGCACATTGATGTAAGCAGTTTAACAAGTTAATTCGCAATGATATCTTTTACAAGTCAGAAGTGAATATCTTATGTAAACGCGAATTTTAGGTGAAAAAAAGGAGTGTTATTTCAGAAGTCTCAAAAAGTTAGAACAACAATGACAAAAATTACAATCATAAATTGCATCATTGCTGTTTGCGTAAGTTTTTTAATTCTTGAATCTAAAATAGTATGTTATTCAGATTGTAAAAAATTAATATTTAACAAGAATTGTAAAAACTTAAAAAATTTTATTTGATATTTATTTTATACTTTACATATAAATATATAAAATTTAAATATATAAAATATATAAAATAACATTGTGTGCAAGTGAAAATGTTTTTCTGCTTTTTGAATATTTAAAATAATTATGCATATACTACATATTTTACATATACTACATATTTTATGTATTGAAAATGATAGTTAAGATACATAATAAAATATTTTAAAGATTTTTATTTACTTCAGTAAAATTGATCAAACTTATTTTATACTATATTGTAGTTTTATTAATGAATAAGAGAGATTTACATTAAAATTCTTTGAAATAACACAATGTTATTCCACGTCATATTTTCAGGATAAATTCTAAGAAAAAATTTTTCCGTGTGTACACACACATACACAAGCGCGCGCGCGCGCGCGCACACACACACACACACACACACACACTCGCAATTAATTCTTAATTGTATTATTAAAAAAATTAATTTTACAGAAAAATGACAATATTTTAAAATTGCATATTGCTAATTTTTGAAATATAGTTAATAGATGGATTTGTAGCACGCCAAACAGAACTTTTAACATCTGCGTCATGCATTAATGTGTTCAATAATATTGAAGAAGCTATCGAGCAAGTAAACGTTTTCTATACGTACATTACAAACCAAACTAATATGGCTGAAAATGAAGAATTTATCAATACAATGAATAATCTGCTAACAAATATAACAAAGAACTTTGATAATATTGTAAATTGTAATATTCAAAATTCTTTTCTATGCATCACTAATGTAAGTATTTCAATTAATTTTTATTAAAATTTATTATATAATTTATTTTTATTCTTAAACATTCTTTTTATAATAATTTATATTTTTATAATAATACAAAATTTTTGATAATGTTATAATAAAATGTACTCTTGTATTAATGCGTAAAAATGTTTATACAAAACTTTGATTAATATGTTAAATATATATTTATATAATGTATAATAATATTTGCTTATCTTTTCGACAACGTCGAAATAAAATTTTCACTATTAAATCCATTTCGCTTAAATACTATTTAATATATTTGAATTATGCAAAATTTTCATGTATAGTACATTTATTATTTTAGAAATTACTTTATTAATAATAATTATATTTATATTAAGAGTTGTAAATATTATTTTATACAAGTTTTATATATATATATATTTTTTAATAACGTCATTCAATGCCGATCACTAGTTCGGCAATGAAAGTTCAAGTGTTCATAGATGATCAGCACAATATTTAACGTGTTAAATTATAATTGTTCAAAAGACTTTTTAAAATAATTTTAACATTTTTTTCAGGCTAAAGAAATTGTTTCCCAAGTAACACAAATTATTAATATGGTACAGAGCAACGAAATGATCTCCAATATGACACAGTATTTCGAAACAGCAACTCAACAATTAAACCAGATTATAAGCCAAATCGTCCAAAACATAAAGCAATGTATTGATTTAAATCAATTAATTTAAAAAAACCAAAGTTTTAATTTAAATTAATAGTAATTATAAATTATAAATTATTTATGGATCAATATAACTTTATTTTTATCTGCATTACAATATACATAAACATATATGTATAGTATATATGTATAATATAAATTTAACCACGAAAAATAAACATAATCTCATATTCATTCGATAAAAATGCAGCTCTTGATTTTTATCGTATGTTCCATACTATATTTCATTAAGATATACACATAATTTTAATATTTTATCCAAATTAGTAATGTAGATATTTGTAATTTTGGATAAATCCTGAGGCACCTCAAATTTTCGGCACTTTACTAAAGAACCACCTTAAAAGAATGAAAATTAAACTTAATGTGAATCATGAACGTTTTAATTATTTTTTAAATGTGCATTTGATAAAATTTCCGATGAGATCGACAAGATATCGCGATATCACTTACATCCTCAATCAAAACGTAACGTTCAAGAGGGTGTTTGTGTAACCGATATAACATTCGGCCCTAAAATTCACACCTCCTGTTAGTATCGGGGATCGTTACCGGCTCGACCGGCGTTATCTGGGGCACGCATCTCCCGTGCTAATGCAATACATGCGCCGGTGTGACGATATATTGGTCGAGTAAAAATATACGAGAGCTCTAATGGGCGCCAGTCGTACCAGGGTCTACTGCTAGGGGTGAGAAACCGGAAAGTGACCACATGCACAGCCCCGCGTCCGGTACGGGTTGGCCTGTATTTCTGCTCCTTTCCGAAGGGAACGTTGACGAGAGGACCAAATGAAAGTCCGGCGAGGAAAAAAGAGGGACGAAGTTTTCTCGGACCGATATAACAAAACGTGTCCGTTTTTGTTAATTTTTGCTGTGATAACTGTGATTCCTTTTTTATTATGTCTATCTTTAAACTAGATATGTTTGAGAATAATTCTTGTAATTCTTTTCAATCTTTTACAAATGATACTTCATCTTTGTGCAACTTATAATTTGCTAAATATGTAAAAAAACACGACTAGATATTGATGTCTAATAATATTCCTATATAAATTTTAAATATATCTTTTAGTTATACAGGGTGTTCCAAAATAATCGCCAAATATTGTATTTCATAGGCAAGTAGAATAGACTAAACTGAGTCGAAAAGTCCTCTACCATTTTTTGCAATTTTTGCATTAACAAGATATTAATTACTAAAAATGGTCGAAAATTGGTCTTTAATAATTTTTTATTCAAATACTATCAATTAAAAAAAAAACTGCTAGAAACAAAAATTGTTTTCTTCTCAAATTTTCTTCTCAAAGATAGAATACTAAGAATTTTTTCAGAATTTTGTATGAACTGTTTAGTACTGCATTTTCTTATTTTCCAACATAAGAAAATACGGTATTAAAAAATTCTGAAAAAATTCTTAGAGAATTGAGAAGAAAATAAACAATTTTTGTCTCTAGCAGTTTTTCTGTAAAGTTTTTAAAAAATACTGTAAATAATTTATAACGTAATTACTTTTTTATATGTATAGTATAGTTATAATTTTAATTTAATTAAATTATTATATAAAAATAATTGATTTAAAGTTATCAGAAAATTTTGTCAGAGTTTGTAATAATGCTCTTTTACAGCATGCAATAGAATGATTTTCGAATATAATCCTTAAGCTCGATATAACCGCAGCAGACATAGACATTGCACTTGCGGTATACTCAAATGAATCGAATCGAAGTCCAGCCTCCCTCTACTCGACCTTCGTTAGATGTAATTAACGATTTAGCAGATTACGTTTAGGGATAATGTCGAGAATTACTGCAGTTAAATCTCATTTAACCGCTTATCGATAATGCGGTATGCGGCGTGTTTAACTAATATATTATTTAATAATAAATATAAAGTAATAAATTATATACAAAATTCTTTGTTTCTCTTTATTGGATATAAAATAATCTTTAAATTCTTAATATTTTTAATAGAAATTTAATAAAAAATTTGATAATTAAGCCTAAAATTCTGTTAAAACATAATCAAATTAAAATTAAACAAAAAACAAAACTGTTGTTACTTATTTATATTCTTGAAACTTAATTCACGAAATAACTTTTCCAATTGTACTTATAATTTAAAAAGTATTTTCGATAAAAGAAGATTGATGATCACATAAATAACTTATATTTGATGTTCAAGTACGTTATAGAATATCTCCGCAGGATTATGTCGCATTAGAGACATCTTATAAAAAGTAAGGCTTCGTTATGTGTCGTGTATAACAATCATTTCATTCAAACTTCCTTCACTAATACGGGCCAAAAACATACTGACCTTTCTTCAGAAATCCAATAAAAATCGTCGAGCTGCGTGATGCAACTAGGCATAAATGGGGCTCTCCAACTTTCGAAAACTGAAGTCGTAATTTTTACCTGCTGAGCAACCCGTATCTAACTCATGTCGTCGTGGTAGAAAAAAAAACTAAAAAGGGCTGACAAGTTGCAAGGTCAGCTCAAAATGGAAGTTGAAAGCGTACAAAAAGTATCCCTTTAAATGCGAAACCGTGAACATGCTGTCGTTTCTGAAGTTTCATAGTTATCAATCGAGAGTTATAACTGTATAATTAGTGTGCGAGTCGTTACTGTCCTTAAGTTTTTTTATTCGAAACTAGGCACTGTTGGTTAGTGCGCAAATATGATCGATGGCAAGTATGACAGCTCTCTCGGGACTTGCGAAATTCATTTGTTCCGGGATGTAACGTAATGAATTGATAGAGTGCTCACGACATGTTGCGTATCTATGCAGGCTATATGGAGGATACTTGTAAATTAATGCAGATGAGCAAAATGAGGATTTTATTTGCAACTATAAAATGTTACGTTACCAATTATAAAATGAAATTTTCAGAGGTAATATTGATAAATAATTTTTGTAATAATATTTACTTGTTTACAGTGACAAGATAAAAAGCGCAAATTTAAATGTTGTTTTCATCGACGTATGAATATGTAATATAATTTTAGAAATTACAACAAATGTTTTATTATCCATATTTAATTATGATGCATTAAAATATTAAAGTTTTAATATTGAACACATTTATTTTCATTTCTTGAATTTGAATAAAAATATCTCGAAAACACTGTAATTAGTATTTTTACAGTGAATATGATCGTGATTGAAGAAGAGAAGGATCAGGTTTTCGAAAACATATGTTCACCGGACACATGTTCGTTTTGCATTGTCAAGTTTGTACACGCAAGTTTGTACAAGCAAAATACGTCGCGAGAGCGACGGTCTTCAAGTATTTGCGCCAATACTTATTTGCGGCTTATGAAAATTTTAAGTCCCATAAATTACGAGTTATGGAACAGATGTAAATTACGATTATCACCAGATTTTACTGCGTTCAAGAGCGTCTCGGTAATCCGGTACTGTCGCATCGTAAAAGCGAAAGCAGGGAATCGTTATAAGCGAAAATTTTACGGTCGACCGATCAGTAGTGATTTTAAGCTTGTGTGCGTAGGAGACTCAAGGTCACCTCCAATACCGTCGATGATTCAGCAGATTGATCTATTGTGGCGATTATAAAAACGTAAAATCTTGGCTACATTTCATACATTATTACCAATTAAATAGATCAAAAAAATCTGTTATAATTTAATGTAAAATTACATAAATTTATGATCGCTTTAGTGAAACTGAATTATATATTTAAAATATTGAAGTTCTTCAGAGATTGATTAGGAATGCAAATATTAAAACTTATGAAATTGAAATAAATAAATGAAATTTCTCTTAAATATATGTAGCACATCGATAGTGTGATTAATTAATAAGAATTCAAAGATGTGTAAGTATTAATATTTAAAAATGTTAATTTTGTATCTATTAACGAAAATATATATTCCATATCTATTCATAGTTGTGCATTTATCATTTCTCTTTAGTATTTAAAATATTTATAACAAATGTCGAAATATCATATTTATAATTACGGATTTGCTTTATAAAAATGAGTGTTTAAAAATTATAACTTTAAGGTAACTTTAATCTGTACACATGACACTGACGTATATTCGATAGTGCCAATTAATACTAAAATTATTTCGACTAAAAGGAATTATATGTATGTGGCAGTGCGGCTTTCTTGTGGCATATAATATAATATGACAGCTTTGTTAACAAAATAGACTAAATTCGCGATGTTATAGAATTAATAATCGCAACAATGAAATTAATACCTATGTAAAATTTTGAATATATCAAATATTATGATGAAATAGAATTTATTTATTTATATTCAAAAACACCGTTATTGATTTCATGTTCTAAATTTACGAGTGTCAAAATAATAGCATGATTTGTATAGTATAATTTTTCGCGTATGATGCTTTATTGCGATACACTTCTCTAAGAGCCACTAAAGGCAAGTATCTCATATTGTCTACCAGGAAACTTAATCTTCAGCTGCTGCTTCTCTCCAGGCGAATGAGGTTTCATTAAAAAAATCCAATTTTTAAGAGCGACTACGTTCAAGCCAAGGGGCAAGAATTAAATTCTACGTGCTTCTTTTTTTGCTTGCGGCAGCGCGAAATTTGATGGGCTCAGAAGGAGATCCTCCTGATACGGATAGTATCCTAGAGTGCGTAAAGAGGCTGATATTAAAGGAGGAAAGAAAGGCATAAATAATAGAGGGGACGGCTGTCGTCGAATCGATAGGAATCATTTTAATTACCTCACATTTACAATGAAATAAATTATTATTTGCAAAACGTTACGATATCTACCTGCATTGCACGTTACTTTATATCTCGTTAACAATATTGATATGAGTTATTTATTTTAAAAGTGATAAAGTCTATTTTTTTAAACACAATAAACATTAACAAAATTTTTATAACGAATATTATTCCATTTAATATATAAATAAATAGCTTTTAATGTTAATTTACGAAAATTTCGAATACATCAGTGAAGTTTTAAATTTACATTTTTATATATAATCACTAGAGGGAGACTTCAAAAGGATGTACATACAAAAACGAGATGTGTATTTAAAGCGTAACTATCTTTATTAGCTTGGCGACATAATCTATTTATTAAAGTGATACAAGGCGGGATATTTCAATTTTGCTAGTGTGTGGCAATCATGTAAATTATATATAGGTATATAGATAAATAGATATGTTAGGTCCCTTAGGGTATGCGATATACACTTAAGGCATGAGATAGCACCGTCGATGACTATGACTAATGACGTCTACTTCGCGGTACTTCTGCTGGTACGACACACTCTTATGGGACGCGCAATACCTCAAAGTAAGGAGATCTACATGCACAATTAATTGCCGGTTAATTGTGGCCGGCGTGATGCGGGCGCTATGGTGGAAATTGGCGTAACTTCGTGTGGCACGTGCAACTCGTTGCGCGTATCGAATTTATGCGTGTTGCTCGCAGTGGAAATGGAAATGTCACTCGCGTCGACGCCATTTGTCGAATGGGAAAGTTATGAAAAGTGTCTTGCAAATAGTGATGATATACAATTACGCGATCGTACCAAAATTCATTCTGCAAATATGTAGTAATCCCAGGCGACTACAGTTTTCATCGTAATGAAAGGAATTTATAAGCAGGCTCGCAAATTAATCTAGTTGTGTTGAAATTTCAATATATCGAGCGTAAATCAATTTTCGCTGATGTGAAAATTTCTCTCGCGGTTGTATCGGGATTGCAATTGTTATTTTGGAATAACAGTTTGCCTCAAATAATACTCTTTTTTTTTGCTGACAATACGATACACAATAAACATTAACTAGCAAAATAAGTATTAATTATTTTAGCAAACGTATAATACTAAAAAAATAATAAAATAGTTATCCGGTGCTCTTGTATTTTCATTATAGTTTTTATTTGATTTTCGTACTAAAGAGGACTCGGATCCACAATCGTAATGTTTGCAGTTAACTACGTTGGCAAAATAGATTCCAATTGTTTGCAAATTATATCTCACAAATACAGAGAAAATGACATGAAGGTCTCTTAAAGAGATACTCTCTTATTTCTCGGAAACTAACTGTTGCACTTTATTACTATTGATAAAAACATGATTCGTTTAGCTAATTAAAGAAGTAAAAACTCATAATTTATATCCTCTGAAATCTTTGAAGTAAAATCTAATTTTAAGAAGTGATGAAAAGTGACAATTGAGCAGATATTGAAAAAGAGTAGCTCAATTATCAAGTTTTAAGAGTGAGAGTGAAATATTTGTAACTTTTTTCTATACAAAATTAGTTAAAAAACAAATTCTATAAATGCAGAAATAAAATTTTTACGATTTTCTTTTGTAAATTGTTTGAATAATAGTGGCTATACTTTTGATAATATGTGTTGTTTTTATGTTAATAATTTCTTAAATCAGTTTTATTTATATTCTTTTCTTCCTTATTTTAATATAATTTTTTGTATATATATATATATAAAATCGAGATTCTCATACACATATGCGCGCGCGCCCACACACACACACACACACACACACACACACACACACACGGCGTAAGTAAACCGATACACCTGTCTAAGATAGACCATAAGCTTAATCTTTATAGTGTTGCGTTATGTCAAATGGCCCTTGGAAGATAATCATATATTTATAAGAAAGAAAACTTAACAAACGAAACTGTCGCGTGTTTGGCAGAACGGTATAAGATATGCGTATAAATAAATAAAAAATGTTTTATATGAAAATGAATGGATTTTTATGTACATTTATTTGTACGTATTTTGTATAGGTAACTGTAATGAAAGGAAAAGTATAAGAATGACATTAATGTTTACTGTATTAGTTTTGGGATCCATTTTATCAGACGCTCATTTTTGTTTATTTCACGAAACAATTAATTATTGAAAAATTGCAAAAAATATTATGAAAACTTCTACATTATCGGATACGAAACACATTTTTTAGTTTATATTTCGAAAGTTTTATTTGTAGTTTTCGTTTAAGAAATATTGTCCGAAAACAAAGTGGGCAATATGTCACGGATATCGGTGACCTTCATCTATTATTTTCACACTAACCGAGAAGGTACTTGTAGATGATTTATTTACATTTCATTTATTATTGAAAAGTCCATTAATTAGAAGAGTCATCATAAAATCCATTTTTATTTTAATAAAATAATTATTTAAGAAGGCAAATTTGCTCGAAATTATGTCTTTATTGATCGTGATAATCTTAATAAAAACTTTTTAAATATGTAATTTCAGTTTATGTTAGAAAT
>Ga0157364_1009333_pt1 | contig 10152 bp, 4 predicted proteins | sample AttsexASBM2_FD_111476 | JGI IMG/M metagenome (GOLD analysis project Ga0157364, IMG submission 111476) | Fungus gardens microbial communities from leaf cutter ant in Ribeirão Preto, State of São Paulo, Brazil - Atta sexdens ASBM2 | ecosystem: Host-associated > Fungi > Mycelium > Unclassified ... | reverse complement strand
CACACACACACACACACCCACACACACACACACACACACACACACACACACACACACACACACACACACACACACACACACACACACACACACACACATATATTGAAATGTGCAAAAGTTTACTATTGACTCTTGCGCAAGAATATAATATCTCTGTATATGAAAAATATATACAATAGATGCGAGCTTCGCTCATTCAGGGACATTTATTTGACACAACATTGTTTTTCAAACAAAAGAAAACTTGACGCGCGCGACCAGAAAAAAACAAATCCGAGATCGTTATTGTATATTTTTACGCGTCAAATCATCCAGTGGTCGAAAAAACTAGTTTACAAAAATTGTTCGCGCACATACGCAGGCTTTATATTTTATACAATAAATCAGGATCACAATTTTTTAGTATGCGTGATTGTAATAAAATAAAACAAAATAAAACATCTAGATTTAATAATCTTGCAGAAATGAAAACATACGTTTTATTAAAAATTATATAGAAAGTTGACATTGTTTGATTTTGTAGAAAGAATTTGAGAGCAACAATTGTAGGAATTTACACAAAAATATGATTAGGACCGCTTTGACTGAATTTAACCTTCTTGGCTTATTTGTGTCGAATATTTTTCTGTCGATTTACACTTACTATTGTTTGAGTGAAAAAGAAAGTATAAAATATTTATAATTTTAGAAAAAGATAAAGATATAAACTTCATAACTGTGATTCTTTCAAAACTATAGAAAATTACGCAAAAGAACAGTCTCGAGTAATCCATCCATCATGTGAAAGCGTTCGATTCTTTCATTTTTTTTTTTATAGAATCGGTATTTTTAGCGAATTGCCTCGGTGCATTAAAAAGCCATCAGGAGCCTCAAGTTCTTGCGTTCGATCCGTTTGATAGAAGGAACGGCGTATCGTCACTTTTCACATTCGGTCTCTCTGTTCTCCTTCTCTCCGCGTTCAAATATTTATCTCGCTTCTATTGTCAAAGTAATATCAGGCAATTATAGGAAATTCGAGTGAACTTTTGGCAAGCAATTGACTATTGGCTCGCGCTTCAATACAACTCGAATCGATCAAATAGGTAGGTGAACTGAACGATTTATACCCGAATGTCTGGATATACCACTTAATGTACGTACACGTATAATATATACACACATTTATTGGTCTTCATTTAATTGTGATTAGTGATCTGTAACACAATTATTGTACAACAGCCGATATATTTCTATCGCATCAATCTTTTTATACAATACATTTACGGTTCAAAATATCTCGTTAGTTCATTAAATCGTTGTTTAACTTGTGCCACGCTCGCCAAGAATATCGTCTGAGCTCCAGAGATAACGCGATCTCAGACGAGCTATTCATAAACTTTGCTCTTCGCACTTTCAGTTATGATTATTATTTCCGCGTTATTGCTGGCGCAATTATTTTCGCGGCTTAGCCGAGGTAAAACCAACGCCGTGTAAATAATTACTCGGCAATTACGATGCAATTAAGGGAAATTAATAAAGCGCCTGAAGCTGCACGATTCTTCTCCTTGCATGCTGCATTCCTGTACATGTTATATTCCTGTATAAATAGATTAAGTATGCTTGTAGAATGATTCGTGCAGAAATAACTTGTTCTCTAACATTACATTTGATTTAATGTTTCATGTATGATCAATATATATATTTAATTCGTGAAATTTTATTATCCTAAAATGTAATCACTGAGAGAAAAATTTTTTGTATTTGTAACTATAATTATTTAATTACACATTACTGTAATTATTATTATTATTATTGCCATAATGTTCGTAATAATAAATGTATACTTCTATCGACAAATATGTAAGTTGGCAACCAGAAATGATTATAATTTAGTTATGATTAAAAATATTGCACTCATTATAATTTAACTATAATTTATAGCCACTTTTTGGATCAATCATATTTTATGTTAGTTCAAGAATTGATTATAAATTATAATTAAATTATTATTATCATTAATTATTATTATTACTATTTTTCTAGTAATAACTATAATTATACTGATTTTTGAGAGTTGTCAATTATACATATTAATATTATAGCAATATATAGATAATCATAATTATAGTAAGATATAATTATAACAAATATAAATAGTAAAAATTTTTTCTCAGTGTAACAAATTAATAAGATTGTGCATATAATTTTAAAAAAGTGAAAATAGTTTAGAGAGACACCCGATTTTAAATAATAGTCTTTGTATCACTAATATGAATAAAAAAAGGAATAAACGGAAGAACATTACAAAATAATAATTGGAACAATATATAATAAATAAAATTTTATGACGGAATAACAAATTATTTGCCTAAAGGCAGACAGCGACAAAAATATAACGAATCACAAAACCCTTTAAAAATTTATGATGTCTCATATAAACTAGATCGCTGGCAGATGGCTATTGCTCTCTAATAAAAAAATGCAGTTATGATCTTTATCGCGTGTCATTCTCGTAGCACTACGTTCATACGATAGCGTTACGATGCATCGTTAAAATTGCGCTACAGTGCATATTTCGACCGATTTTATGGTCTGCGAAAAATAGTTTTCGAATTTTGGCAGCCGAATAGTAGAAGCCATATGTCTAGTTACTCGGCCATTGCCGATTGTTGCATCGCCGTTAGATTAATAAAAGACACAGTTATTAAATTTAAATAGATACTATATTAAAATTTGTATATGCGCCAAAATTTTGATGAATAAAAGCAAATATGAGATACATATGGAACATCAAGCTTAAAAAACGTATGGACAGAAATAAAACTTGCATGTACGTGTTTCAAGATTGAAGTTAAAAAACACGTTTGTGAATTTATACGAGTGTCACCTGGACTGTGAATTAAATGAGAATATTATATATCAGTTTTACAATATGTGATTATCAGCAGGAAATGTTTGTGTATTCTATATACATATTTAATGTATACCTTTTTCAACTTTTTTAGTATTTTATATTATTAATTTAAAGCGGTCAATCAGATTTCGGTCGACAGAAACAATGACCAAACGTTCGTGTTATCTTAATCAATTTAAGCAATTCACTATGCAGATCGCACAGTACAGAATGCATATACCTATATATATTACATACACGCGTACAATTTTTCTCTTTTTTTAATAGAATGTAAAAAATCCAAGAGAATTTTTATGGATCATTTTGGATATATCTCTTATATTTTTTTATATATATTAAATGAATAAATTATTTCTTGCTAAAAGGGCTTGCTACGTATTAATAGAATTCTATAATTAAATATTATATATTCTTAGAAGACAACAAAGTAACCATACCTACATACACTTACGATTTTTATAGAAAATTCAGTTACGAGAATTTAAAAGAATATCTTATCGCATACACGCTCGCAAAGCGAGCTCGAAAATTTTATAAAGTTGTCATCTTGTACGCGCCAAGTGAAACTCGACGCCAAGTTTTGTTAGACACTAGAAGTTCAGAACTATGTACGGAGTTTGACATGTGTGAGTCTTCCGAGCAGGTGTAACCGTAATTTAGTCTCCACATTTCACTTAGAGGAGAAGATCACCTGCTTTTGTTCTAGTAGAACGTCTTGAATAAACGTGCCAGATATCTGGGAAACGGGACGATTCAATTGAACGATGTTATAAATATAACTCACTGCACTGTGTTACTCTGTATTGTTCCTTAGATATTTGCAATATTATTTATCACGTGCTTTATCGAATTTTATATGCACTTTACTGAACAAAGCCAGATAACGATCTCTTTATGAGAGTTTCTTGTGTAATTATACATATACATACATTATCTTACTGAAAATAGACATAAAGAATATCTATAGCTATGCGGTATTTAAACAACTAACGAGTTTCTCTTCGGCATTGAAGTTTGAAATATCCTTCAAACCTCCTACAAATAATTGACAATTCCTTTTGTATTTCTGGCGTTTAAGCACAACGTTCAAATTGCTTAGTTAGCATTGTTGCACAAAAGCAAAAATCTTTTTAGGCGAATGCAGGCTTGTCAGACATGCGGATTGGGATAGATAATTTGACGGTGAGAAAGAGATAGTGAAAGAAGAGAGAGAGAAAGAGAGAGGTGCGGAAAAGATGAGCAAAGGAGAGATGAAAGAGGAATGAGGAGAGAAAGAGAGATAGCAGAGAGTGTGTGTGTGTGTGTGTGAGAGAGAGAGAGAGAGAGAGAGAGAAATTGAAAGAGACACCTCGTATAATACTATCGTTGAATGTTCTTTGTGTCGAAGTTCGACAAACGATAGGAGGATGAGAGAAAAGGCCGTGGCAAAGGGCGTCGGTCCTTTTCGGCGTATAACCGGGCTAGGTATTTGAATGCAAATCCAATCGCGCTCCGGTGAATTTTGCAACGTGATCCTCCCCCGGAGCCAAGGCTGTCTTTAATTCATGAACGATTCGCGCGCTAAAGGTATTGAGACTGGTCAAAGTCTGTCTTTCGACAAATTAAGCTGGTCCGTGAGTGTGCTGAATATTGGAAGAAAATCCGATACTTTGTGCGGAAAGTACACTGCACGGATATGATTTAGCATTAAGAAAAGAGTCATTTGTGCAAATACATAATAAGAAATCAGTGAATGTGGTTTATAATATTTTCCTTAAATGCGGATATCAATTTTATATTTATTTTGTATATCCTTTATTTAATACAGTCGAATCTCCGTAAAGTTAACCTCCATTTTGTTTTAATTTCTAAAAAATCATAACCTCCCTTCTTAACTTCCCATATAGTAATCGAGCACTTATGCTAGCGCATTTGTTTATTTTTACAGAGATCGATCGGTCCCAACAAGTTACTTTTATACAGGTTATATATATTGTATTAGATTTATATTATATATAATATATCTAACTATCGTGCTTAATTTTCATTTCAGTTCATATAATTCGTATTATATTTATCTAATTTATTATTTTTATCTAAAATATTTTAATTTAATAATTTTAAACGTATATAATTAGATTTTATGTTTTATATATATATATATATATATATATATATATATATATATATATATGAGATTTATATGATTTTTAAAATTACAGAGAAATCTTTTTCTGATTAAAAATATTTTAGACGACGCGATTCGTTGATTCAAAATGAAATACAATTGGAAAGTTAAAAATATTTGCACTGATCAATGAAATTGTTTCCTTGTAACATCGCAATCTGTGTTTAATCAAAGTTGCGAATGGTCAAAGGGCTTAATCCGCACTTGTCAACGGTGCTTCCGGTTTACACATTAGCGAATTTCAAGCAATGTGTAATCGATGAATGCTACACATCATAGTGAATCTGTAATTGCAAAAATTTATACGTTACAATTATTCCAGTAGTGATTTTTTAGTAGTGAACATTTTTTTAAATAATTGTTACAAACAAATAATCTCTTTAAACTTTATAAACAATTTGATTTATGTATAACGATTCGAATAAATTATTAATTACTATACTATACTTGATATTTTTATTAATTATTATACTATTAATTACTATTAATTACTATTAATTACTATTAATTACTATACTATACTTGATATTTTTATAAAAATCAAGTGTACGAAATGAATTTTTAAAATTCGAATCATAATAATACTTATTTTTTATGAACCAAAAAAGGCGATATTAATTACGTGAGATTATAAATTTCAAAAAACTTATCATTGTCGTTTCCATTCGTTGAATCATATCTAATTAAAACAGTGCAATTGCATATAAGCTATTCAGATGATGGAGAGCATAAGGATTAAATGAAAATCAGTGCCATACGGTAATCTGCTAAAATATTCACGCGATATTATTTCGGTACATGCAGACGCGAAATGTCGCGCATTGCCAACTATAGTTGGCGGAGATACATTCATGAGCTCGTAATTTTGTTACTCGAGTTACTCAAAAGCAGGACAAATGCTCCACATCGAATGGACAAGCGTGAATTTTTCACGTAAGCAATATCGTTAAATAAGATATTAGACAAATGTATAATCACGTTGCCTATTTATATATTTGCCTATTTATATATTTGAGTGAAAATATTCTTTTAGAAATAGAAAACAAAGTTAGACATTACACTGTTAAATCTAGTGTTAAATTTAATCTAATGTGAATTGCCTTTGCTTCTATTAAATATTATATATCGTTATTTTATGCTAAAATTGCCATTATATCGTGTCAATTTAACATATGTAAGTGTCAAATACAATTATTTTAGTATAAAATTGATATAATTAGGAGCATGATGACTTATATTAGGTTTTGATATTATAGAACAGTCTAATAAAAGATATTTACTAAAATAAGTTTAAATTGGAACAAAATAATGTATTGAAACACATAAAACTGACTGAAAGTGACTTCCCATAAAAAACGAGGATCTGTCAAATTATATACGAACTTGTGATGTCATAAGACAAAAAGAAATTTCACAAATAATTCATTTTACAATTAAAAATATGTCAGTATAAATCAAATTATGTTACACGTTCAAAATCTCATAAAAATATTTATTATCATTTTTCTTTTTCCCTAAATGTTCATGAATTTTCTAAAGTAGGTAAAAAGTGTTAAATAAAAACTTGGATGCGTTTAATTTGTTTTTGCATCCTAATCATAAAGTTAATTAATCCAAATGACTTTATGTTCTCTAAAAGATTCTGTCTATCTCTTAGAGATATTTTCTAAAGAACTTGGAGGAGATAGAATCCGAAAATACTAAGAGAATAGTAGGTGCAAAAGAAAAATCTGCATGAATGCAATTTCCGTCAAGTTAGTGATAAATTTTTTTAAAGTTTAAATTTTTTTAAAGACTTGGAGTCATTTGAGATCCAGAAAGATAGGTCAGTAAACTCAACACAGATTCAATTGAAACCATTTTAAGCAGCTAGTTTTGGGTACTTTGAAAATGACGAAGTTTCTATTCAATACATTTTGTAATGCGATTTAAAGAAATGAACAGTATACAGATCTTATTTGATCTTATTTTGAGAATGACATATTCTTTCGAAATTCGTTATCAAAACAGAAGGATTTTTTCGGGAAAAGGGAGGAAAGATCTTAAATTTTCTTTTAGATTTCCAATCTCATACTTTTCCAACAAGAATTTCGCGCGCGAAGAGGATTTATCCGTCAAGTTTAATTGTTTCTTTTTGTAAAGGATTATTTACTCGAGTTACATCGGATTTTTATTATCTCCGATATAACTATACCGATGATAGGAAAATGTCGATCACTTGTGAGAACGATGATAAAACGGCACAGGCAAACCTCCATATATAAGATTCCAGCGTGCTACTTCCGGTGCAATGCTTTCTCGCAAATCCGTGGCTGTCCATCGCTCGGAACGAAATCACACGGTTCAATTTCACGGGCCAAGGCTCTCTACGCACATGAAATTTCCGAGCGAGCGATGTCAGTACGGTCTGAATTTTTAGAGGCTGCGATACGTGCCATAAAAACGTAATGCGAGAATATTAAACGAGACTATAGCTCTATCCGAAGGTTATTATTCGTTTATGTATTTTATAAAGAAATCTAAAAAATTATCTTTTGGGAATATACAAATTTTACGTGTACATGAAAAGAATGAATTTTGTTGAAATAGCTAAAAATATGAAAATAATTTTGTTAGATCAAAAGAATTATGTAGGAAACTCAAGTATGACAAGTAATTTTGCGAGAAATTTTACATTTTCTAAGCAATCAGCTTGAATTTCTTACATAAATATTTTGATGGTGTAACAGAATTATTTTTAGATCTGTATCTAGAAAAATTTTTAGATATTTAGCTCATTCTTTTCATGTAATAGTAACATCATTCTTTAAATATGTTTCTCTTTAAGTACGAAATACCATTCAGAAAGCAACGTGTTTTCAAACCGAGCGAATTTTTGTCTTTTATAAAATCCCCTTTTCAAAGCGAGCGATTCGATTAATATTTCTTTGTGCGTGAAATTGAATAAATTCAAGCACTTTTGCATCTCGTCATCGAGTCCACGAGACGCTCTTATCGTGATATGAATCGCAAAGGTGCCGAATACGTTTGCACCCCTGGAACGCTACGCCACGCTCTCCCTTTTTCGCACGCTGTCAACCGAGATCAACGAGTTTTTCCTCGGGAAAGATCGCAATTTGCAACCGGGCGAACCTTTCAAACCGATTGACAACTTCTCTCTGTCGTAAACGCGGCACAGCGAATCGGAGAATCGACGGAATCGTAATGAACGACTCACGCGCACAGCCGCCAATCCTCTCCGATCACCCCCGGCCATCCCCGAGAGTAGTACTGCTCTCGTTCCTCTCGCCATTCCCCGATCAGGGGGATGGTAGATTGTCGCATCGAGGAATTCACGATCACCCAGAACGTTTTCATCGGATTCGGGCGTGCCGTGCTTTTCTGTCTTTCTTTTCCCCCTTTTTTTCGCTTATCTTTTCACGGGGACTCGCCCCCAAATCGATGGAGATTCTCCTCTTCGATTCTGCGCTCGTTCTTCTTCGTTCTTCTCTCGTTCCTTTTTACCTTCTTCTTCTTTTTTTATTCGTATATCCGCGAATAAGCTTAAAGGAGGGGTTTTGCACGACTGAAAGCATCGAATTTAGGCTGGCGCCCGTAGTAACAAGGCAAACAAATGGAAAACCTGACCGGTTGGCTGGCTAGCTGGCTGCGTTGCAGCAGTATTGAATCGGGTATATCGTATTACAGCGCGTTTTGTATCTAGACTGGAATAGAGAGAGCGTGCTCTTTCGAACGGACGAAAAAAGATGGCTCGTCGCCGCGCGTATTTTTCAGCGGAAACCGTTTATTCGTCCTTCTGAATGTTATAACTACAAAAATGAATAATTTGATCTCGACTGAAAAATCATTTCATATTTTCGAACGCGAAGCGTATTTTTCATCAGCTTGACGAACTGACAGAAAAATAATAAGAATATAAGAGAAAGTGCGGATCTCTTTAAAATGCCTGGAAATATTTTTGTAACTGTGTTGCTTGTTTGATAGAAAAGTGACACAACTAAAAAATCCGCGTTTTATGATAATGGCACCAGGAAATTAGTTTCTAAAAACGTATATTTTTTATTGGAAAAATATATATGAAATATATATGAAAATATATATGAAATATTTATTGACATACATTTTTTTAGTTAAACATCGATGAGTCGATGCTAAAATAGTACAGAAAAATTATATTCTATTTGAAATTATTAAAACATTTTTCTTTAAAACGCACATTATTTTAATAAAAGATTCCTTAAAATTCAATTCCAATTCTGAATTTTAGAAATGTTTTCCCAGAAAGTTTTTAATTTTGAGACGTTTTTTTTTATCAATCAAGCGATCTTTTTACAATGTCAGATTTCTTACAAATTAATTTATAGCGAAACAGAGTTAGGTTAGGTTTATCTATCGATCAGGAAAGTAATAACTTAGGCCTTCATAACTTACTTCATTAGTAAATGATAGATTCTTTTATCATCCAATCATAAACATACATTTAGATTGAAAAATTTTTTATGATGCTTCTATTTAATTCTTTTATGCATTTTTAAGACTAATGTCTATGGAGAAGATTACACATTAATTTAGAAATGTATACTGAATTTAAGTAGTTATTTGTAACAAGGCCGCATGAGAGGAGTCACAAATTCAATGCAAAATCCGTTTGAATAGCGTAGTTGAAACTCTCGAGCATAATTGAAAAATGTTTCAATAGCTGACTCGTAAAATGCTTTCATTATATGGACGCTATTTTAGCAAAAATCCGCCTCATTTGACTAACTTTTGCGAACAAAGTTTAATGTGGAATTTTATTATCGTTCGGCCACGCCGTCACGCGTACTTCAGTAAATACGACGTAGTTAATAGGTGTGCACTTTCGCGGATTTTCACGTTAGAGATCGCCTAAGGGTTGTCAGGAAAATTTACTACGAGCTACAACGCATAACTTTGCAACGTGAAAGCTGGCAAAATATATAATAGAAATTTATGACTGTAAATTATAAAATATGGAAATTACATTACTTTCCATTGAAATTACTTAAAACATACATGTCCTTAAAATTTAATTATAATTAAAATTTCGTATATAGTTAAATGTGAAATTGTT
>Ga0157364_1009332_pt1 | contig 10152 bp, 3 predicted proteins | sample AttsexASBM2_FD_111476 | JGI IMG/M metagenome (GOLD analysis project Ga0157364, IMG submission 111476) | Fungus gardens microbial communities from leaf cutter ant in Ribeirão Preto, State of São Paulo, Brazil - Atta sexdens ASBM2 | ecosystem: Host-associated > Fungi > Mycelium > Unclassified ... | reverse complement strand
TTTTAGATATTTTTTTTTTAAATGAGAATTTTTTAAAGGGAAAAAAAAATATAAAAAAATTTTTTTTTACGAAACACAAAAAAGTGCCACCCAAATATATATATATATATATATATATATATATATATATATATACATATATATACATATATATATATATATATATATTTATATATTGATAAAAATTTTCTGAGGTAATTCTCGAATAAAATATTTCTAATTATAAGCGACATATCTAAAAAGTACATCCATTTCTTTATCTAATTTGTTTCTTTAAGTACTTTATATTAGGTATGGGAAAAAGTTCGTGGCGTTTTTTTAATGCCATCTAACGGGAAAAGCGCCACGAACTTTTTCTCATACCTAATATTTAACAAATAAATAAGCGATTAATAATAAGAAATAACTTAAAAGAGAACTATTTTGAATTTTGCATTAATTTTCATTGAAGCAATAGAAAATCTTTTACAAGAGAATGATCTCGAATCGAATGAAAATTCGTCCGTTTTGCGCAAGTCTTCATAACGTTTACACCGTTACATTGCCTGCTATATGCAAACCATTTTCTCGTTGAACGGAGTACAGATGTGTATTCTTCGCTCGATAAATATGATATAATATTCATATAACAAAAAAGATTGAAAAATTCGCGGAAAGAGAGTTTTCCATTGTGACGCAATATTCATATTTTATTAATCAACTGCATCTCTTGCACGGGGACAACATAGTAGGGTGCATTTCGTGCGGGCTCTTACAATGCAGGGTTAATATCAGGAAGACGTAATCCGACACTCCGCGCTGCGCGCCCTTCGCATACGAGAGAGAGAGAAAGCGCCGAGCTTTGATCGCTTCCATGGATCTCGCGACGTTATGAACTGCTAACGTGTTTACACGGGAGATTGCACGCGTGCTCAATTTCACGAGCACGTCGCTGATTTATCGCTCGTAAGGACGCTCGCACGCGTCGCCGGCGTAACCTCGTAGCCCAGTTGCAACGCGCCCGTTGTATGCATGTGTGTGCATCGCGGATTACATCGAGTATCGTCTCCCTTTCCATCCCCTTCCGTTTCCATTATGCACCGCATTAAGCGCACGACGTGATCTCGGCTTGTGATACCATTTCGAAATTATTCGCGTAATATCGTGTAAAAGCGAGAGAAAACGAGTGGGACATCTTGCGAAATTTACTTTGTTAAAAAAAAAAAAAATACGAGAAAGAAAACAAGCAGTCGGTCCATCTTTTTTCTAGATCGTTCTTTTAACTTCGTTGGAGTTTACCAACTGTACAATTCCGCAGATTTACAATTTTACAAAGTTCCTGAATGCGACCTCTTTATTTTTACGGGTGCAAGGAACGTAACTCTCATAATATTTCATATTTTCCTGGTATTTATTATCATAAATAAGAATTGCTTGTCTTTTGAAAAAATAATATTTTATTCAGACAATAATAGTTTTTAAATTACACTGAATAAAAAAATAATTGCCATCCATCTATGTAATTCATGTTTTTTATCATTTTCTCTCTTTTTCTTTCTTAATAAATAAGATTGCAATTTTATATTCACAATTTAATTTATTATATTCTATATACAAAAATAAAATGTCACACAAGCATTTGTATTTATTAATTTACAACAAAAAACATCCGACTGACAATGAGAAAAGAAGATTTAAATATTTATATTATATCCTTCTGCAAAAATATATTTTTAAAAAACAATTTTTATACAATGGAAATTTTAGTTTCGAATATGTTAAGTGTGAGATTTGCTACATTTGTTCTAAGTCAGTATAGTACACTACAATTTACGCGCATAACGTGGAGTTAAACGATGCGTAGAACATATAGGCAAGAGTGTTTGCGTATTCGTGTGTAACATGGTTGCCGCTCCAAGTAATCGATCAATCAATCAATCAATCGAACGGTTGCTTTAAACAGCGGCTCCGACCTGACAGCAAGCTCCGACCGTTATTAAATGCGGAACCGTTCAGTTTGATACATGCTCAGGGTGAACTGGGAAGGCCAGCCCTCTAACGACCGGGCCGACCTGACCCGCTGGAATTCTCTGCATACTTCTGACTATGTTACAGATATGCGATAAACTTCCAAAGAGCTCTTTCCTCCAAGTGTATCTGAATTTAGTATTATAAGTTTCCTCTTAGCACAGATGAAGTAGAGAGAGAATTCTGATGTTTTTATACTTTTCTTTGGACTAACTGTGTTATAATTATTTATAATTTTTGTCATTTTTTATCTCAATTTTCAGTCTCAGATAAATTTCTGACAGAAAATTTAAATTAATTTAAATTGTCATCAAATTTTATAGGAGAACATAAATTACCGCTTTTATTCTTTCTTTTACATTCGCAAGAATGATTATTTTTTATTTGTTATTTAAAAAATTCTTTGTTTAACTAACTATTTTATATATTTATAATTTATGTGTGTGTGTAATACGTAGATAACTGATTTCGATATTACTGACAGAAATGTATATTTTAACACGTAATTTTTTTTAAAATACTTTAGCTTTTTTAAATACAAAGTTATTGAACTTAATATTTCGCATTAATATTTTAAGAACGGAAAACAATATATACGTAGCCGGATTGATAGTTGAATTTTATTTCTTGGGAAAGAAATCCGACGAGGAAGAAATTTATCGCGCGTCAGACTTCGGTTTGTATCGGCTCGACGGCCCGAATAAAAGTCCGACGGCGATCGTGAGGACGTTTAAAAATGATTTAATGCGGGGTGGCTCGCTATTCGCGGGCGGTGAGACACGGGGGTGACTCCACTGGAGGCAACTTGTTGCATGTCGGTGACACACGACGCCCTTATACCTAGCTCCGTGTCTAAAGACTTATCCCTGTGTTTGTCACACGTAATCCGTTTTCGGCGACTTTCCTTCCTTCCTTGGTCCATCGTTCGTCCATCGCGCATCGCGTACAGTTCATTTATTATCTGTTAAACCTGACAATTCTTACGCAACTTCAATTATTAAAATAATTAAGATATCTTCGATAATAACCAACAAGGATAGTTATGTGTATGTATGTACACACACATATATATATACATATAAAATTAATTTTCTGACATTATAGCAGTTTAAGTTATATATTGTTATTCCTCTTCTTTATATCACTCTAATTATTAATAGAATAAAATAAAAATAAAAATGTTAAAAATTAAATTATTTTTATTTACATATATTTATTATGTGCGTATTCTGAAAGATAAATTTTTAATTCAATATTATTTTCATAATCTGATTTTCTTGGTTCTAAAAAAAAATGAATTAAAATACATATTATTTGAATTTTTTAAATAAAATTTTTTGACAATTATCTTGTCATATATCTTGTCATATATGTCATATATCTTGTCATAAATATTATTAATATAGATATTGTCGGTATTTTATAACAAATGCACAAAATTTATAATTTTTTGTTACTTTATTGATATATCGTTTTATAAACATTATTAATGCTTTTAATTCTAAACAGTATTTCCGTAATTTATAAGGGAAGATCTACATTTTCTTAGAGTATTTTGATTGAGTAACATGTCTTTCTCTTTTCTCATTTCCCCAACGTAGAATTTGTCGCGTAAACGAGGTTGGCATTAGATCCCCGCTAAGCCACGGATGTTTCCTTAGGAGGACTTAAGGATTTGGGAGATTTTTGAGTGCGGTTTCAGGCTGAAGAGAGAGGGTTGTTTTTCTTCAGGATTTTACGTTATCTCGTGACCTCGTGGTTCTAGAATAAAGCCGGAAAAGTCCGAGCGTCACTTTAAAATTGTAACGCGAAGAATCCCGTCATTTCACGTGTCTAAACTTACTTCGCTTCTATATATAAGAAAGTGTTTTATTTAAATAAATATAAGTATATCGTTATAGTGTGACGTCGTCAATGCGATTCAGAATCACGTATTGAGTTTTTAGGCAACGGATAAGATGAGGGACATCGGTAATCGAATTATCATGTCTTGCTTCTCGTACAAGTTAGAGATCCGCTACTAAATTGATCTGACAGAATTAGGATCGCCCAACTATTTCGATGAAATTGCTCGCAGTTAAGACTTTGTCTGATGTTCACAAACATTGACGTCGGACGTGAGACGAGGTCTTCCACTGATTACGGGACTGCTCACGTGACTTCGAAAACGATGTTGATCTTGCATTGCTCTTTGATGAGATGCACAGTGCGGTAGCAAAATAATATTACGTGCCAATTCCTTCTTCCCGTGTAATTACGTTCAATTATTTTTCTCGCTAATATCAAGATATTGAAAAAACTGATTATAACAAACATAATTATAAAGTAATTATAAACGAAAGCGATAAATATTTTTTTTATCTTTTTATATTTATCCAAAATTTATTTCGCCCTTATATAAAACTTTCATACAAGTCTTTATCTGATAATATTATAGGATTAATTGAAAAAATTCAATATTTCAAACATTGTTTGAGTATGCGATATATCTGATGTTAACGAACCTGATCAAAAACTCTGCAAACGTGTGAATAGTTGAATGTCTTTCTTCTTTCATAAGCAATTTCATTCATGGATCGAATAATAGCGCAAGATTGGATCAGAGAAATGAGGAAACGGCTCGTTTACTTTTAACTAACATGAAATTTCCAGAACACTCCTGGTGAGCTGCTCTCGAATCGACGTTCAATATTTTTTGATCGCGCGCCATTAACGGACCAGCTCGTTCAATACCTCATAAGTGGAATCGTGCTGGTAACTAATACGATCTAAAAAGAATCCGCATGCAGTTCGAAACGACGTAAACGTAGCTCTATTGCGACAAACGAATTGCTACGGGATTCGAACGTCTTTCGCGATTGCATCGAACATTGAGTTTTTTCTGAAGAAACGAGAATCAATCAATATAAATAATTTCTTAAAAATTATTAAATTGAAAAATTGAAAAATTATTAAATATTATTAAATTGATAAGATTAATTAGATTAAAAATAATTGAATTAAAAGGATAGATAATACCAAAAGAAAATCTAATTCAATGTAAGTTTCATCAATTAACAACTATTTTCATTTATCGATTTCAGCTGGAAATAGACAAACAAATCAGGCGAGGAGCTTAGCAAAGCAATCATGAATCAAATTTTTATTGTAGTGTGCAGTTAAATCAAGTAAAGATGAAAATTAACTTGTATAGCATGCTATAGGAAACCACACGAGTCCCCTCACCTGTTCAGCAGCACTCCGAAATATTACATTACTTACGGAAGATTACAGGAGATAAGAACAAATTGTAGCGCTTCTTCGTCCAGTGCATTCAATACTTGATTGTTAATTTCCACACGAGGAACAGATAAATTGGATGATAGGAATGTTTCACGATGACGCAGAAATTTTATAGATGCAGCATATATGAATGTTTTCTACTTCTCGACCTAGTTACATACCTACACAATCACAGGTTTAAAGCTTTCAAAATGATTGCTCCATTTCGCATTTTGCATATGCGTATACGTATGTTTCATTCGTGAAATACACTGGCAATTACTTCGACGAAAGCACTCAATTCAGACTTATACCAATGATTTAAAAACGCAAATTTCAAATTCTGCACCAAGTAAATAAATTGTGGGTTATAATAGAATAGTTACAACAGTTTTTCACTTTTTTGTGAAAAAAAGTGAATTCAATTAGATTTTCATATTGCCTACGAAAATGTTTAAAACCGATAAAATCGAATAAAGTGCGATTTTTAACATAGGATAACAATTCATTCTCTTACTTCTGTCTATAAAAAATTGTCTCATGTTCCTTTAACATTCTCATATATTTCCTGTAATGAGAACATAAAATGACAGTGTAAATATTCTAGATATAGATTATAATGCATATTTAACTGTGATATAGAGAGTCGGGATTTATTTTGAAGTCTATAACATCTCACCGTTATTCTCTCCATCCCCAGAAATTACCGGAACGATAGGCGACGGCGTCAAAATACGCGGCCAAGATAGCGACGTCGTCGAGTCGCGCGAATCTAAATCCTAGCTAATAGTTTCGTCCTGGCAGCGAAACCCGCGTAATTTAGCTTCACGAGTACGCTTGAGCCCCGCGATTGTCCCACCCCAACAGTTCCACGTTTACGCTTTCGCGCTCCCGTCTTCCTGGCAAAATTCTCACCCTTGCTATCCGCTGTACGTCTCCCCTTTTCGTCTCTGTCGTTCTCTCGGTGACTCGTATCCCTTACGAGAGGCAAAGTGGCGCGCGGAACTCCCAGCGGCAATGTTCACTATATTAACACCTCCATCCAACCTTAATGAATCCCTCAGTCTCGACGAGATCGAGGATGAGAGGAGATTGCTCTAGCCCATTCTATATACGTTTATATTCACCGCACTATCTCTTTTTGAGTCGTAAATATCTCCCAACTCCTCTTCCTTGGCATTAAAGTCTGTCTTCGTCTTTGATTACGACATCATGTAATGATTGCTCCCCTTTCGACACGATCCCTAACGCCGAAAATTGCAGGCTTTCTGTTTCGATCGCGATAAAGATGTTAAATGATATGATGAGGTAAACATTTAAAAACTTTTAAAAATTTTCTGCAACGTGTTTAGATATACTTTTTCAAAATAAAAATATTTGCAAATTGTATGTTCCAGATTGTATATTCCGTGTTAATATATTTTTTTATATCGATATATAATTAATATTTTTAATTGTATAACTAAACACGGTATGTGGAATTTATTTTAAAAAATTATTGTTTTAAACATCTGCCTGTAGTTTTAGATTCGCCTTTTTTGTCGCGCATTTGCATAAGAATCGTTTTCAGCTTTTACCTTTTAATCGCTCCTCTCTCACATTGATTCTCGAAGATCAACGAGAAGATCCGTGCACAAAAGATTTTCAAGATTAACGCTAGTGCTTGTAAGAGCAGAATCCCCCATGTGCATTGCCGGGAAGGACGGCTCGGCACTTGGTCGTAATGTATGTGCCTGTCGACTCGCGATCTTTCGGCAGAAGGCGACCCATGGTGGGTTTAACGTACGGGTAGAACGTAAAGAAGATGAGCGAGGGAAGGAAGGAGAGACGGTTGATACGTACGAAACTCTGCATAGAAGTGCAGAGAAGCCCATCTCATACGCGTTCAGGAGACAAATTATTTCCCCATTTTATGGCCTGCTAAAATATAAATCAAGTTCTAAATTAAATTCCTCACCCCTCACGCTTACGTGGCGAACTATAACGAGCATTTTATAACGCGCGCGTGTGTGCGTGCATCAGATCGGAGGTAGAGAAGGAGGAGGAGGAGTTGGAAGCACACTATCGCGAAAGGGTGTAGAATGGAACAGCGAGGGAAGGAGGATAAAGTGATGCCGTATATATCCCGTTGGGGATGTACGTGTATCTGCTATTGTCGAGCGATGCGGCCTTTTTCACCTTCCTAGGCGTCACCGCCACTTTTTGTGAATACCGCCCGAGAATGCTAGACGAGACAACGCTGGAAGGTTCGATTTAAAAAAATTACTACGCAAGACAGGATGAGACTTGAAGAGAACTCTTCTCTTTCTCTGAACAAATCTCTACTGTGTCGAAGACACGTGTAGGTTTACGTGTGCGCATAGTTTACTTTTCGTTTTTTATTTGACGAGAAGAAAATCGATACTTTGACTTTGCGACAGAGTTAAAATGAAGACAATTTACAACATTATTTCAATTGTCGAGTATGTTCGAAAAAAAATTATGCGTAAATAATCACGCAATTTATATAGCCTACACGGAATTTTCTTTGAAAATTTTCCCTGAAAATATGATAGTTATGATGCAATACAATACATATTTTAAAGATTTTTACCATGCACTTCATTAAAATTAATCAAACTTATTTTATATTTTATTGTAGTTTTATTAATGCATGAGAGAGATTTACGTAAAATTCTTCGAAATATAATGTTGTCCCATGACTATCACATTTTCAGGGTAAACTCTAAGAAAAAATTCTCTCTATGTACTTTTTCGTATGTACTATATTGTAAGAGTTCAAATATACAAGATAAACATTTAATCTATCAATCTTTAAAATCTAATTTCAGCTGTTTTTTTATAAATTATTCATTTATTAGATATTATTTTATATTATAGATTATCATTTATATTCTTTTTTTTTTGTTTACATGATCTAGAAATTATTCTATACAAATCATAAACATAAAACGTAGTTTGCAACGCTTGTTATGATAGCAAATCGGAAATGTTATTGCTCAGAAGTATTGATTAGTGGTATTATTAACCGCTTTTTATTTGCTATCGCGACAAGTTTGCGAATTATATTTCGCGTTTGCAACTTACGTAGAATAATCTTAATAAATAAATAAATGTGCAATTCTCAAAATATTTCATATAACTGGGCGATTTTTATTATTCGAAAATATTTTTAATTATTGATGTTCAATCGTATAACAATTTTAATTACATGACAAATCTTTTTTATGTGAAAAATTATTTCATCACGAACAAGCGGGAACGAAGAATTATGTCCAAGTACCTACTACTATGGCAGAACGTCTTATTAATATCAAACTTGTATGGTTATAGGACGACGTGATAAGATTCCCCTTAAATTCGCATTATATTGCTGTGCGGCGCGCAAAATCTGGCGATAATATAACCGCTTATGCATAGTTTCTCGGCCCGGACCGAAGTTCATCCAACTTTAACTTAATCTTAACTAACGTCGCCCGGGCGACGAAGAGCTCCGACCGCCGCCGGTGGGACCGATCAGACGAGAAAGACTCTGGCTGGAATTCGAGTTGCATGAGGAAGACAAGGATGTGAAAAAACGAGACTTTCGCGGTAGTTGGGATCCAATACCCGCATAGTTCCAGATGAACTTTAATTCGCCGTATATTCTTATTCCACGTTGCGGATCGCGTAGCACCCGCGTAAGCCGATTGAATTGGTGTATTTCCGCATCCTAATTTTATTATTCCTGACACTGTTGTGTCTTGCCTTTTAATTTATTTAAATTTAAATTGTCTTTTTTTTCGGAGCACTAAATAAAATTAGGAACTGTTTCTAAAGAGATATACTTGTAAATGAAAATTATATAAAGAATACAATGATTATACATAATTAAAGATTATATATAACTATATATAAGACTATATATAACTATATCTAAGATTATATATAAAAAAATCTTGTTCATGATCATATATATAGGAGATTCTTGTTCATGATCGTATATATAGATTTTCTTATTCTATACAGGTAATATCGTGTGATAGTGTACGATTTTTGAAATATTCTCGATATAGAAAGTTGGGAAAATCGTGGGCGAGATATCTGATATCGAATGTTTGGCAAGAGCTGCAAGAAAAATATGCGAGTCAGGTACGCGATGTTATCCATTAAATTTCTATCCCCAAAGGGTTATTCACCGATGCATACCAAACAGTAAAAACAATATCGTTGAATCGCCAACAATGTTAAGCATGCAATGCAATTCCAATCGATATAAAAGCGAAACAAAAAATCAGTGTGGATTAGGGAACTTATTTTACGCAACTGACGCGGCATAAACTCAAATATGTTCAAAGATCTTCACCGTTTTTAGATTTGGATTAATCTGTATAATTGGGAGATAAATTTAGAATTACGTGAATAATATAGGGAAGTTCTTCCTTTGTATTCTTTATTTGTAATCTTTTATTAAAATTTTATTTTTGAAACTTCGCCCCTTCTGTATTAATGATTTTACCTATTACAGCTCGCTATTCGCGTTGCAAATTTAATGCGCCGTGAATCAGCTAGCGATTCATTGTTATACTTCTCTAAGACAACGAATTAACTGACGTCTCCGTAAGGAGTCGGCCGTAGCACGATTAGAAGACAAAACCAGTAATAGCAGTGCCACGGTGCTGCGAGACAACGAGAAATAAATAGAAAGGGGGCAAGAGAGAAGGATAGCATTTATGCACAAGGGTAGCAGGAGCAGAAAGAGAAATGAAGGAAGGAAAGAGGAGAAGTGGACAAAGAAAGTGAAGAAAATGAGAAAAAGAAAGAGAAAGAGGGAGGGAGAGAGAGAGAGAGAGAGAGAGAAGAGAGAGAGAGAGAGAGAGAGAGAGAGAGAGAGAGAGAGAGAGA
>Ga0157364_1009330_pt1 | contig 10155 bp, 1 predicted proteins | sample AttsexASBM2_FD_111476 | JGI IMG/M metagenome (GOLD analysis project Ga0157364, IMG submission 111476) | Fungus gardens microbial communities from leaf cutter ant in Ribeirão Preto, State of São Paulo, Brazil - Atta sexdens ASBM2 | ecosystem: Host-associated > Fungi > Mycelium > Unclassified ... | reverse complement strand
TTTTGAAAATATTATTGACAAGGAAATAATTTTATTACAAAACTTTCGTATATATTTTTCATATCTTAAATAGTTTTTGAGATATATAACGAAACATAAAAATCGCTTTCTTATAATTATATTTCAGTCTTAAAATCGTTTTCCACATCAACTAATATTTTTTTAAATTTATTTATTTACATAACTTGTATATACAAAGTTTTATTAAAATTAGAATTTGGTTTGCAAAATTTCTTTATTATCTATTATAGTATCTATTATATAATATCTCTCATATTACTCAAAATCGATAAGCTTCAATATCTTGCGTCCTTTATGACTTTATTGGTTACAAATTTATATAGTTACATCAAATAAATTATAGTGTATAAAAAAATTATTATCTGTCTTCATTAATATTATCTTTCTCATAAAAACTCTAGATTATTATTTATTGCACTTAAATTATTGTACTTGCGTACCGAATAAAATATATTCATACCATTTAAACTGTTTGAAGAATATTGGTTATCGCAGTATGAATTTGTTCTTTTTACGCAGTATGAATTTGTTCTTTTTACAACGCAAACCTTTGAAACCTTTTACATTTATTTATTGGAAATCTCACATGAGAGCAAGCGAAATGTCATTATATATTTTCAAATTGACAGAATATCTTTTATATAGGGAGTTTAACGTGAAAACATCAATGCGATCGTGAATTTAATGTATTAAATTTATTAAATCTGTAGTAGTTCGTAATATTCGTTGAGATTGATATAATTTTTGCTGCGGTACGGCCATTTCATGCGCATATAGAGCAATCGCGTCCGATCAGCATTATAGATCACCACGTGCTCACTCGACACGACTGCTAATGAACGTATTTCAACGGGGAAACCGGACTTGTCGTACCAGGTGCGTGATCTGCACCATAAAAGCATATTGTAGAAGTGTGCACGGAAAAGATCTCAGCTAACCATTACTAATTTTTTGCTAACCTACTTGTTCCTACCGATACCCGTTATCCTACGCAAATGACACGTATAGTAATTGCCTTCAATCATAATTGCATATCGTCTTGAAGGAGGCAGAACCAATACGGTCACGTACACGCGAGCCAGATGGCCTAACAAAGTATCGAGCTTCGCATCATAAGCTATTATAAACTATACTGGAGAACAAATTTTTGCGCATTCTTTGTACATTCCGAAAATTAAATTAAAGCTATAAGAATTTATCACCACTCAAAAAAATTCAAATCTAATCAATTTTAAGTTGTTACATTAATATCAGAAAAAGTTATTTTTATATTATTACATTATAACAGAAAGTTTTTTCTTCTTTATGCTTTCATGATTTATTACATAATTCTTTGTGTCGATTAAAATTAATACTGTTTTACAAAGCAAGGAAAACGCATGATGTTAAGTGCATTGTTTTTGCATTCATTAATCGTCATATGTATATATATATATATATATATATATATATATATGTATAACTCGAATCTCTATTAAATGTGTCTTAAAAAGCGAAGGCAAGAATTATAATATAGCCTCGACTCAACACGTGTCCTTTCTCTGATGGCTATCAATTTCATTTCCACACGTGAAAAAAAATTAGATAAGGTCATCTATTTCTGTTCAGAAGTGTGAAAGTTGTTGTCCTCTTCGTTACTATCTTATTCTATCCGTGTTGCTTATATCCTCTTTGACTTCATATCAAATGCAAATACAAAATGTTGTTGATTCTTAATCACTTTTGTCTATTTCATAATTATGATGTTATTGAAGAGATGATTGATTATTACGAGCGTTTTAGCATTTTTCATATAAATTTCAAGAAAGTACAACTTTTCTTGCATGACCCATGTGAAAGGGATGCTTGCAAGAAAATAATTTATCCATCATGGTGTTCATCGTGGTTTCTTGTAGGACGTGTGAAGCCAGCGCCGATCATACGATGTGAATAACTTTTTGCACATCGCGATGATCTCACACAACATTATCCACGCCCCATGAATCTTACGATCCAATAGAGATCTCTTCAGACAGTGCGGCACAACATAAAAGATATATTGTATATTCCCGGCTTGTAAAATTGTATTGTATTATATGATATATTAGAATGGAAATATGAAAGTGAAAGCTATTAAAACTATTAATATATAATATTTATTCTTGGAATATAATTATACTGTCTATAAAATGCTGCATCTTGAGAAGTTGTTTATAAAAAAAAGTACAATAGCTTAAAAGGTTTTAAGAATATAAAATCTTCAAATAATTAGAAAGGCAGGATTGTGTAACAAAAAGAAGAAAAAAAATATATACACAAGAAATATAAAATATGTGAAAGTATCGATTTGTTATTTAAAAAGTTGATATTATACAATATTAATTTATAATAGATGGATATCTGCTATTTCTTTTTTAATTTATTAAAAATCTCTCTACTTTCCCTCTTACAGTTTTATTTTTTTCCTCGTATTAATTATTATCTACGTGTCTTTTTTTATCCTTGATCACTGATCGGATGTAAATTAATCAACCTTTTCCATAATCTATAACTCTCAGAGTTCCCTTTTTGCTTTACCAAGTAATTAATCTCTAAAGAAAATGCATTTTTATTTCAGCTTAGGGCCACATAAATCCATTTTGCGCCCATGGGTAAAATATTGCTCTCTTTTAAGATATGATGTCATTTGAATAAAATTTTTTAGAGTTAATTTAAAAATTAATATTCTCAATATCTTTAAAAAAAATCATTTATTTATTTGAAATACATAAATAGCAAAATGGATAGAACAAAAATACACAATTTAAGAAAATAATAAGTATATTTCCCATAATAAGAACAGAAAATAAATTTAATCGTTTTTCATTATTAATCACGCTTCACTATAAATCATCTTGTCTGGCGACTTTAAATCATCTACAAACGACGTTATTTCAATGCTTAATTACAAGAAAATTTTTTTTCTAAAATTTGCCTCCCTTAAAAATTTGCCGTCTTAGGCTATTCATTCAACACATGTCTTAATACGTTTTAGCTTCAAAACACATGTCTTAATACTGTTTTAACTTCAAAAAATGATTGTATCAATCATGTATCTAATTATCGAATGATTAATTAAACGTCGTGTATTATAAAATATAATGCAAGTCAATGCAAAGATAATGTATATGTAGCACGAGTAGTTTAATGAATCTGAATTTTACAGCGATATAACCTAGCGCAAAGCTCGGTGTGGTATGCTTAGTGCGTACTCAAATGCAAGCTAATTTCACGAGCGTTTAATGAAAGTTGCACCTGGTCGTACGTGTTACATACGAAACGACGGCATGCTTTGAACTAGCGATTAATTGAGGTAAAATGACTGTAGCCAGTAATGCAGACAAATCGAGGCGCCGAAGAGACGATTTCTCCATAACTGGGATAATGTTACGAGAGATCAGGTCGCCCACTGACCGGAATTTAGCATGTTAACACATCGCTGATGGAACACGTAAAGATACATTTTATGTGGGCATAACGTAAATTTTATATATGTATAATACATAATATTATTTATATCTGTGTTAATGTGTAAAATTTTCCTTTGTGATTTTTTTATACATTTATTTGAAAAAGTAAATACTTTAAAACATAAAAATTATACAATGACTTTTTTTTCTTCGAGAGATGTTTGTTATTCAAGCATTTATCGAAAGAAGTCTTAATACTTCGCAAACAAGAGTGGATATGTTAATATTTCGTCAGTGATAAATAAATCCAGCCACGTGCACAAATAAAAACGCTTTAACAAATAATTAATATTATAAAACGTGTGGCTTAAACGATAAAAATGCTAAAATTATAATGATTTTTTTTCTTATTTATATCTGTTAATATATAAAACTCCTCTTTGTAACTTAAAAATTTATTTGAAAAAATGAATACACACACAAACACACACACACACACACACACACACACACATTTTAAAATATAAAAATTGTAGTGGCTTTTTTTCTAAAAAACGTATTTATTTCGTTAAGCAAAGAATTAGCATATCAACTCTCATCCACGAAGTATTAAGATTTCTTCCAATATAAATACTTGGATAATAAACTCTGCTCGTTATCACGTGACAATTTGCATCACGGACTAGAAATACTTATTATGAAGGGTGATTAAACGAGCGTGATTAATTAAATTAACGATGTCACGTGTGCGATATAAAACATTTATTTTTTCTTCGTCTATTTAATATCTCCAATTATTTAATATAAATAGCTTCAGATTATTCAAACATCTTTTACATTGGCGAATTCAATGGCCAATCTAATCTGTATGTATACTTATTGTCATATCAATGCTTTTGTGGCCCAATATCAGTGTAATGACGAATGAGTGGTTAACGATTGCAACGCAATCAATTCGCAGCTGGTTCAGTGCAATTCAATTTCTAAGAGAGCGGGAAACGTAATGGAAGCCTTCTATACTCTGCTATTTCTGTAATAATGATCTTTAAATACGCGATACGACTTTCACGGTACGCTCTCATATGAGAATGAGATTCGAATTTGTAATCGGAGTCGAAGAGAAAGGGATATAACGGAAAGGGATATAACTAATATATACAGAGTGCGATGTACACTCATCTTCACACCACAATTACTATCTCTTCGGTTTTTGACCGGAGACTCTAGCCTTTCGACCGAATCTTCAGTTTTTCGGCATATAGAAAAAAAATCTCTGGCTAAAATCTTGATAATCTTTTTGTTGGGGAGTATTTCAATGTAGAAAAAGTAGCCTATTTTTGAGAATTAAAAAAAACGGTTATATACGTTTATCTACGCTTTTACACATCTACTCTCTAAAACTTTTGAAATGAATTGTCATTGAACAGTGAAATCTCACACTTAAAGATTGAGCTACTCTTTTTCGAGACAGGCTCAATTTTTGTTCTTTAAAGTGAAATTTCACTCTAAAGAATTTAAAGAGTACATTGTTCAGTAAATATATTTTAATTTTAGTACGGCTAAATGTTTTTTAATTTTTATATTACTACGTAAATTTTTATATTACTACGTAAATTTAAAACCAAAATGTAAAAAACATGTTGGTTGTAGCTTTTTCCAATTTAACCGAAACAAACAATTAAAAAGATTTTTAATTATTATATGCGAACATAATCCAGAATAAATGAATAATAATTATAAATTATTAAAATGGTGCTACGTTTTAAAAAAAAAAACACCAATATCGATTTTTTAACAAAATTTTTGAATTTAACATATATGAAAAAATATATTTTATAATTATAAAATATAATATTATAAATATCGTAATAATCATAATGCGATAAAGAGACATGTATTGTGTGCGTGCGCGCGCGTATGTGTGTGTGTGTGTGTGTGTGTGTGTGTGTGTATATGCAAAAGTGAAGTAAATAAGTTAGTAATTCTGAGAAATTATGCTTATTTTAAATGAAAAATGATTTCTCGGAAAAAACATGTTCCGAAATTTCGAATACAATTGTAATATAAAAAAATGAAAGTTTATCTCTAATTAACGATATCGGGACTATGATATAAAATTCTTTTAATTCAAAATACTAATATTATTCACTTTTCTTGAATTTACACTCGATAATAGCTGCCTTTGAGCATGTTGATAGAACAAAAGCGAGCTCCAATTTTTAAAAATATCTATATCTCCGTTATATATTTTGACGAATATTAATAAAACCAAGAATTTATTTTTGAGATTTTAAAATATTTTAAAAAATGTAATAAAAAATTATTTATCATCGATTTTCCTTTGAATTTTGGGGAGATATCTCCAGCAGGAAAGTTCTGATCTTATTTTTAGAAAACGTAAAGAATGTACAAAACAGTACAAATTTTAATAATGGCAATCTTTGGCAAAAGTTACGCAATATTACTCTTACAGCACAAGAACATCCTGAAGACACCTAGAAGATATCCCTATGTCTTCTGGAACATCCTGGAATATAAGATTGTTTCTAGGATGTCTCTCGGATACAATGTGTTTTATGGAAATGACATTAAATTAACATAAAATTCAGTGAAACTTTCGTCAACTCTCAGTCACGACGACATGTCATCTCAATCTTGTAAAATTGAGTGTTACTTAGAATAGTAAACTCCAGCAGGAGGGCCAAATTGGATAAATGTTATTTTCTTTAGAGAAAGCATTACAAGAAAGTTAAAATTTTATCAATTTCGACAGTTGTCGGTTTCCCGCAGAAGAATCATTGATGTTCAGTAGAACACTATCGAAAGATGGCAACCGTAGTTGTCCTGTGATTACACAAGACAATTGGTATGCTCTTGGAGACATCGGTGCAACATGATCAGAGGCAACATCGCCCGAGGCAAATGTGTAAAAAGATGAAAGCTCACATGCATCTGCAACGCCTAAGCGTATATCACCGCCAGGCCTGAGATATGATCCCGTCGGCGAAAAACAAACACTTTTGCGCATGTGCTTAACGTATATAAAGGTGTTATGCTCGAAATATGTAACTTTAGATTGCGTACTATCTTAGGTTTTTCTCCATTTTGATTATTATGTAATGGCAAATTTCGCGAGTGAATGTGATACAAATAATAAAAATCACGCGGCAGAATGGCCGGCAGAATATATGATGCACGTGACCCCCATGGCGGAAAGAAATCTTTATCGTTTTTCTCATTCGATAGAGTACGTCATCGCGATTTAACCTCGTTCTCTACTAAACGTCAAAGAAAGAACGTGCCTCTCTCGTTGCACGTGCGACCAAGTTCTGTATCTGCGTCGCCGCGTGCATCGTGGTGATGTCAGGCGAGATCTGACCTTTGCCGGGATAATCGATGCAAATGTGCCGTCGTCCGATGAATGCATTCTGCCCAGTTCCTCTTTTAAAGTCTACACGAACATGACGTAATTTCACGTGCGTTTCCCGTCGAGGTCCGCAATGAAGATGTGCGATCAATGAATCTCTTCGTTTAAAGAACACATTCGACCAAACTCTTTGCTGCACCGCAGATCACATGCGTATATCGGCATGCAACTTGCGTTGTTCGGCTTGACCTATCTCATGTAGCAAAATGTCAACCGCGACTTCATACGCACGAGGTTACATTTGGTTTTGGTATGGGAATACCGTCACATGTTCCGGTCGATCATTAAATCGAGTATAATTGCGGTCGCGGATTGGTCCGCACGAGTTATGAGGAGCTCAATGAAATCCGTGGATTATTCCGAAAATGTAAATCGTGCGAAGCGCATTACCCGGTATCGTCTGATATCGCCATTTCGCATTTCTCGTCTCGTCATTTAAAATTACAATCTGAATAAACAGAAAGTAAACACACCGTAGACAATCGCATACCGTGGAGAATTTCATTCGGAACAATGCTTTATACTTTGTTTAAATATAAAAATACTATGAGAATCTACTTTTTCCATTTTACTGAAAAGAATTCCTTTTCTTTGAAATGCGTAGCTTATTATCATCATATATTTTCGTATTATATAAATATCTTTCCTTTATTTTTAAATTTGCTGTCTTTCGAACAAAGAGTTATGAGAGATTAAGTTTAAATATAAAAACCGTTTTATAAGTAGAATCAAAAGTTTATTATATTTGCATTTCCGAGCCTTAATTCATTTTATTTTCAAGTAAAATCAAAATATAATAGAATTGTTTAATACAATTCGTTTTGAGTTCTTTAATTGACATTCATGAAGTAAATCCGAGCACAAACTAAAGTTCGATTTCATTGAAATTGAAACTGAAAGCTTTCACTCCTTATTACATGTTCAATGTAGATCTACTTGTAATCTCCGTAGTAATTTCCGAATCGATTTCTTGCTCGAGCACTTCTTGTATAATTTTATTATTGAAATCTTATAAATTATAAAATTACTTTTAGTTTAATCTATACGCTTCAGTCGTTTCTTTTAACAAGCAAATCCTACTTAATTATAGAATTAATTGTAAAAGTATTATAATTTTTAAGTGATCGTATAATGATTTTTATATGAAGAATTAATACATACTAATTCAATAAAATAGTATTATATTAATTTAAAAAATCATTTTTCTCTTTTACACAGATAGAAATTATAATTTCTCGAAACATGATCGATATAAAATCTTGTATATATTGAATAATATATTTAATTCTAAGAAATTCTGTACTGTGAAAAATATCGGTGTGAATTAATATCAAATTGTTTATAAATTTTTACCATATTAGTGTTAAAATCAATACGAGGATTATACAGACATCGCTTGATTGTTAAATTTACGCCGATTTTTCAGAATGTACATATAAAAGATTCATTTTCTGTTTATCAACTACTCACTACTCAACTACTATGGAATTCTTCAGTTAGTACGTGTTTCTATGTATTTCGACACACGTAGCCAAGCTTGATTATGAGTCATCAAACAACACATCATTATGAAATCAACGATGAGAAATCAGCTTTTTACTCATTTCCGATAATAAAATGCATTATGATTGTATCGAGAAGCAATAATCATTTCGCAAGAGTTGGTGGGTGCCGCATGTCCATCAGAACGAGGTGTGAATCCGAAGAAGAAAGTGCACTTTCATAAGTATACTCAATTATTTATGCGTGATTGCAACCGCGCGTCCGCCGCAGAAATGTCAATGATCTTATGATTAGAAAGGAGCGTCATATTACCGTGTCGACATTCTCATTGTGAATATCGTAATATAATGCCAATGTTATTGAAAGTATTTATGAATTCAATACGAAACATTTCCGCAGATCGTTTTCGATGTTATTGAATTTCAACGTAGCTCTAATGCAAAAACAGCTATTTTTCGGAGTTTTTTTTTGATAAAATTAGCTGATTATAGATCTGTTTTTTATTACCGTACTCTCTGAAATGGCGAAACTCACAATAAGTTGAAGTGAAACAAATATATTTGTTTCATTCTCAACTTATCATATGTACAGAGTGCAGCAATAAAAAAACAGATCATATATTGCATCTGGATATTCAGACAGAAGTTACACATGAATTAAGCTTGTATTTTAATTAATTAAATGTAGAGTCCGTTTGCGGTTCGAATATTATTTCCAGAGGCAAATAGGAAATGAATTGCAACTCGTGCATTCCGTGCAAGGTTGAATGTGCGGGATTAGAAATTTTCTAAGCCAGAGAAATGTACGCGTTTTTTCCTTCACGGTTTAACATACCGTGCATTATTTCTTTTATGCCGTTCCGTGGCAAGTGGAAAATAATGTGTAACTTTAGAATATTAACGTATGTTGGGACTCGAAATGAGTCCAATTGCTTCAAATTGCGGGGAAATATGGCACGTTTACAGTATTAAGTAAACTAGACCGAAAAATCTTTAAACATATATAAGAGAGAAGAAAGCCATTTTCAGTCAAAGCGGGTTTTGGCGTTTAGTAATATATGAATATACAATCATTAGTTCTATAGAACTATGTGTACTTTGTACACGTTTAGGTTTATCTAGATTGTACCAAATATACGTATATTAGATATGTAATTTCCGTTATAAATTTTGGAATATTATGTTTCCGTTGTAGATCTGGTAAATCGGTTTCAGATCAGATGAAATTCTCCAAATTTTGGGTTACTCGTGTCATGCGTACAAACATATGCAAATGCACACCTGTGCTCTTTCATCATTTGATAACGGTGCACCAATTACAAATTACGAAGAATCGAGTAATGTTTGTTGATGAAGTACATTTTGTTATTTTTCATTGCTGAACGAAAACGCGCGTGGTAATTATCCAGTTCGAGTCACATGATTGATGAGAATGTAGATCCTTGTTCTATATATATAGATTACTTTTAGAATAAAAATTATTTTTATTTACAAAAAATGGTTCTGTATATCTATCTATGCATCTTTTTTATTTCAGAGTTAAAAGTCACGATTCACATTTCACTTTTATTAATAAATGCAGGCATTTATTTCTGAGATTCTATAATACATAACGTAAATTATTTGTTAAATATGCTCACTTACTGATAAAAATGAGGTATAAATATAGTCCTATGTATTATACAAAAAAATGCAGCTATATTTTTCAATAATATTGTGTAAATTTTATCTTTATAAATATTTCATTAGTGAAACAATTTACTAATATATATATATA
>Ga0157364_1009329_pt1 | contig 10156 bp, 7 predicted proteins | sample AttsexASBM2_FD_111476 | JGI IMG/M metagenome (GOLD analysis project Ga0157364, IMG submission 111476) | Fungus gardens microbial communities from leaf cutter ant in Ribeirão Preto, State of São Paulo, Brazil - Atta sexdens ASBM2 | ecosystem: Host-associated > Fungi > Mycelium > Unclassified ... | reverse complement strand
TACGAATTGTAAACGAATCTAAAGTCTATCCAAAAGATAAGTTAGATTCTATATATATATAAAGTTTGCTTCTGTTACTAATAATTGGTTGGTATAGCAGACTAGCAATTACAACAACAAAATTTGTTGTCACATATTTACCGATCACCAGTTAAAGGTACTGATTGCTTGCTAAATTAATAAAATCCTTTCTCTCAATGAAGTAAGTAATAAATATTAAAAGTAAGTTTAGTAACTAACTTAATAAATAAGTGAGCTTAGTAACTCTTTAATATATATATTATTAGGTCAAACCTGACGAATTTTTACGTTACTCCAGTACAGAGCTTCAACCAAGGTTGGAAAAACATAATGTTTTTCTTTCAAAGAAATACAACATTGTGTTTTTTTTTAACGCTTTATACATGATTTAAACAGTTTAAAACATGATTTTACAGCTTTAGCTCTAGCTTTCATGGTACCTTTCGGATTCATCAGTGCGCGCATATTGCTGAAGAAACACGTGTTAATATATAGTAATAGTCGCAAATACACGTACAACGCGAGCGAGTAGTTGTCGCATTGATCGCGCGGCCGTACTTGTTTTCGGATCGTTTATTTATAGGACGAAGGAGGGCAATATCGGTCAGCGCGCGATATAGGTCACGTCGATACTCACTCGGCAGACCCGGGCACGGTCTGGGGTTAAAGGAAATTATATCTTTGCGGTCACATCTCTCGTTCTGATCGAATGTTCATAACGTGAAAGTGATTGTAGGAGAAACGTCGCGGCTAGAAACTTGGCGCTTCCCGCAAATCGGACATCTCCAATCGCTTTTAATTAATTTCGTTTGAATTAATTTATTCCTCCCATTTATCTGCGATGCCGGTACTGTTCGAGCTCAACTTTCGAAACGTGTCCATGTCGAAGAATAGTATCTAAGTTAGCAGATTAAGCTGTGGCGCAATTTATTATATTCGACGGATGCGCTTGGCGAAGCGTTTCAAGTTAAATTTTCAATGTCGTAATTAAATTTTATAAATGTTACAAATAAAAGGATATTCATTCGGTTATTATCGTGCAAATCGTTTTTTAAATTACGATAAAGTGAGTCTCACATGTGCATCCCTTTCTGTACAACATATTAACAACATAGAATTAAAGCCACATTCACGTGAGTCCTTATGCATTCTCGAACTCGGATAAATTTCCATCTGCGGTTAAACTCCAGCTTACAACTTAGATTCAATTTGCGAGAGCGAATTCTGAGTCCCGGCAACTCTATTGGTACTGCAATTGCTGTGCCACGCATGCAGACGGAGGCAGAGCCACATCGTTCGCGACTGAAATTCCTCGCAAACCACAGAATTTCGAGCAGCCCTCGTGCCCTCGATCGTGATCAATGACGTAAGGAGGGAGACTGAGAACACGCTTCTCTGCCATGGGTCAACAAATTCGGATCTCTAGGTCGCATACCAGGGTTCGCACAGCGCTTGGAGAGCGTTCGCGATACCAACACTCGAGAAACGTGACTGGCACCGGCGCGCTGGTATTGATTAGACGTACGACGTAACCGGGGCCCAGGCCCGCGGCTCGCTTCCCGGGCCTCGATTTGCCATCAATCATTCTGTAACTCCAATGGGAGCTTCGATCGTCAAGGGCGAGGCCGACCATAGTCGTTCCATGACGCGTTTGTGGGAGACACTCGAATTAGACACTTAAATGCAATTCATATATTCCGTACATATTGATTTTGCTTTATAAAAATGAAGCAATACCGTTTTTTTCGCTTATTGATCCGATTTGGTTGCTGTATATTACAAAATTCGAATTAGAAGCAATTCTAAAAGAATCTACATTTTATAAAAAAAAATGTTTATATGCTATATACATACACACATTTTTTTAAAATACATTACAGATTACAATATGTATACTACATAAGAAATAATGTGATTTTATGAAAAGAACAGTTTTTATCAATTTCTACTAATGTAGATTAATTTTAATTTCAATTCAATTTACTCTTCATCTTTTTTTAATTCTTAGAACTTATAGAGATAAAGTTAGTTCTTAGAACTAGAGATAAAATTATGATTAAAATTAAACTACATTGGTAGAGTACATACGTGCATTACTGATGTATTTAAAAATTGAGCTAGATATACAAACCTGAAAATAATTATATTGAACCATTAAAACCATTAAAATAATTATGTAGAAGGATCTAAATATGAATAATACAGTAAAAAGTTTTGACATTCTGGCATTCAATTTCAGCGTCTTTAATTAAGCGATAATTATTTTGATAGTTCGACAAAATTCTTTTCAAATCAATACATCTAGCTAAATTTTTAGATAATAAATTCAACAAAATCGTGTGTTCAAGGAAAATACATAAACCTTAAGAAGATATAATTAAAGTATTTCGCAATAGCAATTCTTTCTGGGATGAGCTTGCAATCGCATATTAACACAATTTCGTAACAATATAAAAATAAGGCGAAAAAAATTAAGAGGACAAAAATAAAAGTAATTTTATGTATACACATAAATCACATTGAATTTTAAAATGACTATAATGTAATTCAGACTTAAAGAACATATATGTAAGTGAGAGATTTTCCTCCAACACGCAGCTAAAAAAAATACAGACATTAATTTAGTTAGAACGAAAAGTGTTGGAGTGGCGTTAAATCGTAGTTCAAGTGGCTCCAAAAGTCGTGGGGCAACATGCTGGATCCGGGGCGGACCGATCCACAGGGGGAAACACGTAGGAGGATATCGCGTGAACAGGGGGAAGAACGTGGAAGTGTCTCCAGTTCAATGGTATGGGTTCGTACGTGTATGTGTATAGACAGGAGTCGCAAGTTAGGGGAGAGACTTTAGAGCCCGGTTCGGTACTCTAATCCCGGCGCCTTTACCCGGTTTTCACCCCTGCATCCGCCATCACCGCGTCAACCCTCCCCCCCTCCTCCATCATCCCTCTCCCGACCGTCTTCTATCGATTTACCCGTGCACTGAGTGCAGCTCGGTTGGCTGGTACGTTGCAGCACATCGCCGCCGGACTCGCAAAAGCCCAGCACACTCATGTTGGTTCCGTGACAACAGAAAGGCACGTTCGCGTCAAATGAGAAGAGAAATGAATGAATTCCTCAGGCAGCACATTTTATCGTTGTGATATAAAAATCAGCGAAATCATTCAATGCGCTCAAAACTTATGAATTTTTAGAAATTCTTCCTTTCACCGCAGTAGAAAAATCTATGAGATTCTTCCACTCGAAGTTGAATGCAAACTTTACGCGTTGGATTTTTGATGTAGAAATTTTATTGTCTATAAATTTGTAAAGTTGGTTTAAGTATCCATAATGATGAAAATGTAATTAATTTCATCAAATTTGTTAATCAAGTTATATAACTAAGTTCTTTGTACAAAATTTCAGTGCTAGAAATGTATCGATGAATTACTTGAAACATTTGCTGTCTTTTACTTTGCAAAAAAACGACGATTTGATGTTTTGTGAGAATTTATCAAAGATACTTTGTATTTTATAGGGCAAATTGAAATCCATGACACAGAAAAGAGCTCTTCTCGCGTAGAAAATAAAGGAAATAGGAATCTAAGCGATGGCACAGTTACTCGATCCGTCGAAGGAAAATATCCGCCTAAACGATTGTAGCGCGCACGCCTTTCCGCAAATGTTCTCCGTTTTTCTCGGGCTTTTTGCCCAGGATACGTGATTAGGAGCTTTTATCGCAAATAGAAGAACGTAGGTCAAACGGTCGGTTAAAAGTAGAATAGCATCGTTTGTTAATGATCCGAAATCAGATCAAATCTACTTTTTACAACTGACCGTATATTCCATTTTTCGATATATATTTGAAATTGGGTTGCTATGCTTTATTTAATTAATCTCTTTGATTTTCCGAACAGAGAGAGAGAGAGAGAGAGAGAGAGAGAGAGAGACAGAGAGAGAGAGAGAGAGAGAAAGAGAGGAGGCGGTTAAGTTCTCGTGTAATCAGTTTAGATTGGCTTTGTAGGAAGACCTTTGCATCGATACCGATAATTGTAATGTCTTTTTAACGACATCACGTAATGAACTGACGATAGTATTGGAATTAAGTTACGCGATCTAAGTCTTCAAACCGATTATGTTCGTTATCGATGTATTTAGATATCATTTTTTTGGAGTATGTAGAAACCTATGGCACTCTTCTTTCAGTCAAATTATTAAGTAGCGCAACTAAATGCATTCATTTTTATATAATAAATATTCATATAATAAAAATTTAATAAGAGAAAGAATCTCGTTTTCGGTCAAAGCGGATCTTGATAATGTAATATTTATTTGCAAATATTTTTTTCAGTTCAAAATAAACTGCAATTCGTTGGACTTGTAACGTAATCACAAACTGAAGCTGGAAATAACATGACAAACATTGAAGGTCAATTTAGTAATAATGCTAATAAGTATCTTAAATCTCAACCATTATATAATAAAAATTCTTCTTGAATTTCTCATGTAAGTGAGAATCACATGGCATGCAGGACTGCATATTTAAACTATAATACAATTGCGACAAATGCGACTGTCTACATTGTACATTAATATTGACGACATAAATAATTAAAAAAAAAAAATCACAATTCATATATATATGTCCTCTTTTTTATCATTCCATTACATATTCCTAATCAGACCCAGCGACTCAATTTTTATGTTAATGTTACGATCTACGATCGTAATCCCCGCGGGAAACTTCGCTGATATGGGAGACTCAATTTCAGACATTTAGATAACCAAGCTGCACGTGTTTAAATTCCAATTTTTTAGCGTCGGTAGAAACTTAAGCCGGGATATAGAAGTCGGATGAGACGAGGGATACAAGAGGTGAGCTGATGCGTTCCCTTCCCCCGTTATTTCAATCCATGCTTGAGGGGAGTCATCTCATGGGGATTAACGATGATTGGGCAGGTCGAACCGTTTTAGTTGTCTCTAACGATCATCCATCGAGTCGGTCGAATGATGAGATCGTTGCACACGTGATCAGAATGCGAGAGAGAGAGAAAGAGAAAGAGAAAGAGAGAGAGAGAGAGAGAGAGAGAGAGAACTTGAGGAGCGCATGGAGTTGCAAGGGGTTGCCGTCAGGGGTTTAGTAAGCCTTAGAAATGTCTGGGGTTTCCACTCTGTCCTTGAAGAGCTTTAGCCAGCTCGTATTTCAGCAAACCGAGATACACTCTCGGGACGAGATATCGTTTCGGGGCGACGTTACAGATTTTGATGACCTCGTTTCCATTATTTAACATGAAATTATTCACATTAATTTGCTCTCTTTCTTTCGCGCTGTACAAAGAGGCAACGCATCAATCCGTTTATTTGCCGGCGAGTCAGTTTAAGTTTGAATTAATGAGGTTTCCAGCTCGTCAAGCTCGACTAACGCGCCCCTACGTTGGACTTAATTGCAAGTCGCAGTTGAAGGAAAGTCGTGCGAAATTTACTGGATAGAAGCCATGACAGCCTTGTTTCGCGAATCGAGCAAATGATGAGAGTTGTTCATGGATCAAGAGAAGTTGAGAATCGTTAAACATGTTAATAAATAAATTTTTATATCAACGACAGACCAGCCGGATCTGCATAATTTTTTTTCAAAATGTCACTGCTGACTTTAAATCAAAATAATTCGTTTTTTATTAAATTCTTTTTTGCTTTATTCTTGTACAGAAAGAATTTTGTTAAAGAATATTTAAAGTATCTAAACTATAGAAATAATTTATCTAATTATAGATTTGAAAATTATTTTATATTAGATTAGCTATATTAGATAAAAATAATTATGTAAAACGCTTAAATTAGTTATTAAAAAACTTTTTGCAGTACTTATATATTTGAATGTAATAATAATTTTAATTCAAAATTATTATCAGATTTGTAACTAATTTTTACATACTTTAGTAATATTTTTTCGTGTGATAACGCATTTACGGAAAAGAAATTGTTTCTGCTAAAGTGAAAATTTAGTTAGATAACTTAATCAGACATCTCAAAATAATTTTATTAAACCATTAAAATAATTATGTAACACACTCAAACTAGTAGAAAGTCACAACTTTTTGCAGCATTATACTCATCATGTTTGAGATTCTTACATAATTATTTTGATTGGTCCAACAAAATTATTTTTAGATTTGTATTTATTTAAATTTTTCACATACTTCAATATAAAAATCATTCTTTCATATTTTTGTTTCATCGTTTATTTGTTGCAATAATATTTATGATTTCTGTCTTCCTAATTATATTTACATGAACAAAGGATTATCACGTATACTCTCGAGAACTCGCGGTCGCTCGCGATAACGCCATGCCCAGCGATTTACGAGCAGGACGCGGATTCGCATCGGCACATTGCATTCCGCTATAAAGAGTAATGCTAAATGCTGCAGCGGCGCTAATCCGCTTGTCTTTGAAGACGTGCTCGCTCCGTAACGTTTTCCGGGAACTCGGCGTGAGGAGCAAAAACGCCGGCGAATAATATGCCGTACAATTTATTCGCACGCACGTGTCGCGTTAAGTACACGCATATAACGTATACGAGCGACGCACCTGTACGCCGAGGAACGGTACACAGCTCGGAAAAAGAAATGAAAGAAAGTGAATATTCAGCCGACCTAAGTGCGATTGACGGTCTCTCGTCTGTGTGTATAGCGGGTGCCCTCATCACGCGGAATTACATTTGAAAAGGTGGCTCTTAAGGACGACCGGTTGTTGTGAAAACGTCCCTCCTCTCTCGACGATGGCGCGTGCGATTTGTACGGAGAATTTATTGAATTACTACGTAATGGAGGACTCTCTCGAGTAAAAGACATTCGGTGGCGAGGAAATGATGCTTATGCATGTGCTTATTATCACGCGTTCTTTGATGAAACAGTGTTTCTGGCGAGCGAACGACCGTCGCTAATTTCGAAGGTTTTTTTTTCGCTAGAGATTATTGGAAATCGATCGACCTGCTAATGTGGCGATTCAGCGGCATGGAATAGATATACGAAAATACACCGTGACAGATCCAAAAAGGATATAACGAAAAGCGAAATATAATTTCAATTGATTTAGCACGAATTACGAGTCAATCCAAATTGTCATCTTTTATTTCCAGCAAGAATAATTGTAAAAATGGTATCGTAACAATTTTGTGCAGAAATTAAAATAGCAGAGAAATTAAGAAAAAAAGAAAATTGGATTAGTTATCAGAAAAAATTAAAAATTCAAAAATCTTTAAAAAAGAAAAATTAAAGAAAAACACGGAAAGAACAATTTAGTTAAAGTACCTAAAAATTTAACTAGCTAGAGAGATCTTCAGCTGAAAATAATTTTGTTTAATCATCAAAATAACTATGTAAAAGAATTCAAGCATGATGAGTAATGCTGCAAAAAATGTTGACATTCACACTAGCTTGAATGTTTTGCATAATAATTTTGATAGTTAATAACATTATTTTTAAATCTGTATTTAGCTGAATTTTTTAGCGACGCCTAGACGCTCAATATCGTTATACAATATTATTTTGTACAATATTATTGATATCTCCTTTGAACAAACAGTTTGGAGGCTTAATATAGCTTCTAGACGATCAATAAATATTGCATAACATCAAACATTATGCAATAATATTGATCTAGGGGCTTTAGATACTTCAGCAAAATCGTTTCTTCCATTTATACAGATACTTATCTCTAAATTGTATATTTAAGAATACGGTAAAAGCTGGAGTTACGCGTATATAAAAGAAACATCTAACATTTGTCATATTCAAGCGAACAATGCAAAAACTACAAAATATTTAGACATAAATGTCGAAAGTCATCAAGAATAACGGATTTAACTTTGGAAAAGCTAGACGTTCTCCTTTCCCATTGCCGCCGTAGGGATTAGAAGTAATATAACTAAAATAATTGGCATACTCGAACAGGAGGAAAGGCTGTTCGCATCGTAAAGGTTTACGCGTCGACGGAGACCAAATTGCTGCTAATTGGCCGCAGGAGAATGTACGAGCGTCTCAATTCTGTGCTCTCGGACACGAAAGCGGGAAAGGGAATGTGATGCAACACATTGTATGCTAATGCGACTATCGGAGACGTGTCCTCTCGACGGCGCGGCTCGGCTCGGCTCGGCACGGCACGGCTCGGCACGACGCGAGCGACGCGACGGAATGGGATGCTGGATGCATCCTCGGTGTAACTTTTCGATCGATTGCCGAGCGTGAGTTACAGTGTGAGCGTCCATGAGTCAAAGGGCGAAGCTATTTCTAGGCAGTCGTTACCATTCGTCATTTTAACCCGAGCCAGCCGTCTCTCAGATGCTTTTGTGAGAGACACATAGCGGCGAGAGAAGTCTCTCAATCCCTGACACGATATTAACTAAATAAACGGACAGCTAATTTGCACGCAAAGGAGACACGCGAATGTGATTATAACGCCTTGCCGACGCAATGATTCCACTGTTGGAAAGCCGCGCGCGTTTCCACGATTCGAAATGGAATGGCACGAACGGAATCGTCATCGTTCACAAGGAAAGGATGCCGCGGGTGACTTTGTAATAAACGCTTTCTTTATGTCGTATAAGCAGTCAGCGTCACGCGTCAGTGTTTAGCAAGAGGTTCCTGAGCGGTTGTTGTATTTAACGGAAGATCGTGAATCTAATTGTGACAACAGGGCATAGGCTACACTTTCTTGTTTCCGTGCAACAGAGCAACGCGAGGATAAGGAAACGTCTAACATATGGACGATGTGGACATGTGTGTTTATCTTTTTCTGTGATAGAGCCGTCAATATTCAGTCGATCGCTTTGCACGCGAGAAGGAGAAAGCGAGAGAATACTTTTTGTCGTATTTATTCTCCCTACCTTTTTTTTATAAAATTCTATTTTTATAAAGAATAAACATGATCGCGTGTCTACGCTACTGCTATATAGTACTAGTCACTGTAAAGCATAGTATGATATACAAAACATGATATAGTAAATTTTATAAAATATACTGAAAAAAGTACTAAATTTTAATAAATATTTGTTTGAATAGTTTTAAGTAAATATTTATTAAATATAAACATATATTTATTTGATAACAATTAATTTGATTTAATTTATTTTTATTTTTTTATTGAGTAAATATTTATTTATTATATGTAAATAAATGTTTATCTGAAGAAATATTATCCGAAGAAATATTAAGACTTTGTTTTTTTTTCAGTGTAAGTTCACTGTTAAATATCAAAAAAATAATAGCGATTCAATCTGTTGAGATAAATAATATTTTTTTATTTTTAACTTCGCATATGTCAAAATGTAAATCAATCTATTTCAGGGTAGTTTCAAAATAAACAATGTCCATATTAATGTATGCACATAATATAAATAATAAACTAAATTTGAATCAAATTTAGTACATTTTCTTGAGTAAAATTGTTGACTCCATTTTAAATTAACGATAAATTGAGTAGAAACAGTAGTGACCTATAAAAATAAATAAAAAGAATACAAATTGGATATAACTCGACATTATGAATTTAACAGTGTAACGAGTAAGTATAAAAATAGAATTTTTGGATAAACTTGCTTACATGACTCTACTAATATAAATTTAACAATACAAGTTTTAAAGAGTTTCCAAAAATAATATTACTTGATTGAATCATATTGTTTATATTTATATTGTTTTATTTCTGGTATTTGTTTTTTAATTATATAATCAGAATTGATTCGATTATTCTGATAAGCTGCCTTCGTTAATTTTATTTTTGTAAAGCTTTCCCTAAATGGAAATTTAATAGCGATTATATTATATATTATATATAGCATTTTATATTTATGGAAAAAAAAGAAAATATTGTCATCTATTGATCTTTTGGAAAATCAGACAAGTGCGTACAGCGAGCGTTTAATCACGAAAAATACGGGAGAATGCAGTGTGCAATAAAAAAAAAATAGGGAAAATTAACATGACTTTATGTGAAAAGGAAGAGGAAATGACGCGAATATCTTCCAGTTGTCAGCGCGTTTTTTTCTCTTTTCGTAAAATCGGACCTTTGCAAGACCGATCGCTACGACAGTCACGAGTCGCGCACCCTTCGCTTGGAAAGAGACCCGCCTCATCGGCGGGTCGCTCCGAAATAAAAATGG
>Ga0157364_1009328_pt1 | contig 10157 bp, 6 predicted proteins | sample AttsexASBM2_FD_111476 | JGI IMG/M metagenome (GOLD analysis project Ga0157364, IMG submission 111476) | Fungus gardens microbial communities from leaf cutter ant in Ribeirão Preto, State of São Paulo, Brazil - Atta sexdens ASBM2 | ecosystem: Host-associated > Fungi > Mycelium > Unclassified ... | reverse complement strand
CGCGGCGCGGCGCGGCGCGGCGCGGTGCGGCGCGGCGCGGCAACGTCGTGGAGCCGGGCGTCTCGTGTGAAATTGCGCAAGCCAGTTCCGCTCCACGGACTCGCGATCTCGCGCGCGCGGGCCACGGTGCATGCGCGTATCACGTTTTGCTTCGCCGTCGTCGGGGAATGTACGGCGTCGGAGGGGAGGAAAAGGCCGTGGCGCGCCACGCACGATCCAACGACGTGCGATTCATACTGCGATCGGGAGGACTGCCGGGCGCGTCGAAGCTATCATCAGATTGGTCGGACGACACACGAGCGGAAATACGGCTGGTCCGCGATTGGCCGACTCGGGTACGTTGGGCGCGGCTCTCACAGCCGATGGTGGGGTATATTTGAACAAGAGCCGCCGACTCAAGAGTAGCGGAGTACACTCGCTAACCGGCCTCCATCCACAACACGGCACACAGAGAGAGGAGAGAGAAACTCGTTGGTACGCGAGGCGAAGTGTGTGGTGAGAGGTGGTGAGGCGGCTCAAACAGCAGCCCCGCTCGATCAAATAACCGACCGCGCGCGCGACCGACGAGCGGCCGTCACCGTATAGTGGTTGGTGTTGTTTCGCGCACTCGTCCACGTCGTACAACACGCGAGCGAGAGCCTGGGCTCTTTTCCTGTCGTCGGCTTTGCATTCGTCGTGCCCTCCATGGTGTTGGGGTAACAATTACCCCTAATTCTCCCGCGGGGGGGTACTACTCACTTTCGCGCTCGCGTTCGCTCCTATCTGCTTCGTGTGCATCGAATGCGCATCTTCCCGTGAATAAACGGACTGTGCATTGTGTTCCGGGAAGAAGAGGCATAAGAGGTGAATAAAGTTCACCAGGTACCACCTTGATATTCGTCGCTCTCTGCTGACGCAGTACGCGTTCCTAACTCCTTCCAAGATTCTGTAAAGATACGCTCGTAACTTTTTTTCTCGCGTAGAAAGGAATAGCGTTTCTGCTTCAGGTTGTGACAAAAGAAAAAGTTCCGTCAATACAGTGCCGTTCAGTGCATTATCGCTCTGAGGAAGAATATTTGGTGAAGTTCTTCTTTCTGGTGAAGTTCTTCTTTCTTTAAGTGCGAGGCGAATTCTTCAGGCACTCGTTGCACATCTCTCCGTGAGTCTTCTGTGCGTATAACAATCATCTCTTGTGATTTGTGACTCGGCAGCGATAGAAGACTAGAATTAGAGAATTCCTTGAGCGCAAGCTGAGCACGCGTACCGACATCAGATTCATCCGGTGAAAAGATTAAGGGAATACCCGACTGTCAGCAGCCGTGGTACCGCGGATTTCATGATTCTCGTTTGACAACGACGACGCGACAGCAGGCCACCCCGGCACCGGTGAGCTCTATGACCATGCTTCAGTCGCAAAAGCTGTATGGCGATGCGGGTGCCATGACCAGTGCCGCAATGTCCAGTATGGGCAGCATGGCGCCCACGTACAGCTCAATAAACTCAATGGGATGCGTGCCGATGGGTATGTCGATGGGAGTCGGAGTCGGGCCCAGCTGCAGTCCTCAGGGCGCTGGAGGTTTTAACATGAGTACCATGAGTTCAGCAATGGGAATGGCGTCGATGGGAGGCGGCGGGATGAGCGGTTACAGCGGTGCTTCCATGGGCGCCGGCGGTGCCTGTATGAGTGCCGTCGGATACGGTCCGTTGACTCCCGGCGGAGGTACCGGCGTCAGCCGGGATCCTCTCGCTCTAACAGAACCGGACTCGCCGAATTCAGCTCTACAGCGTGCCCGCAGCGACAAGTCCTATAGACGTAGTTACACTCACGCGAAGCCACCGTATTCCTATATCAGCCTGATCACCATGGCGATACAGAATGCGCCTCACAAGATGTTGACTCTCTCGGAGATTTATCAATTCATCATGGATCTGTTCCCATTTTACAGACAGAATCAGCAACGCTGGCAAAACTCTATTAGGCATTCCTTAAGCTTTAACGATTGTTTTGTCAAGGTGCCACGTACACCGGATAAACCTGGCAAAGGATCATTTTGGACACTGCATCCTGACAGCGGAAATATGTTTGAGAATGGTTGTTATTTACGGCGTCAAAAAAGGTTCAAAGACGAGAAAAAAGAGCTGACCAGACAAAGCAACAAACACCAGCAACATCAGCAGCATCAAGCGACAGCTACGGTAGCGGTGGCAGCTGGCGCGACCATCGCCGGCCAACACAGTCCATCCACTCACGAAGTCGCGCCCGGTTCCAAGAAGACCGGTTCGTCCATCCACCATGGCGGCCCTCAGCCGCAAGACGATAAAGACTTGCACTCGTTGGTGTCTTCGCACCATCACCATCACACGAGTCTGCATCAGCATCACACCGCTCTGAAGAGTGACACAGACATTGGTGGTCTTCTCGGACCCGATCTCAGCGCTGCACACGACGAACTCACAGCAATGGTCAGCCGCGGTATTCATCCGCAACTATTGTCCGATACCGCGAGCTTGCATCACGGCATGACAGGCAGTCTGAAGCAGGAACCGCTTTATGGAACGGCAGCCAATCATCCGTTTAGCATCAACAGGTTATTGCCGCGCGATACGGCGGGCACTTCTCCCGGTGCTCAGGACACCAAGCCGCCCGAGATGAAGATGTACGAGCAGCTGCATCAGAGCTACGCTAACTTTGGCTCGCCGCATCATCCGCACGCGCATTCAGCGCCGCCCAGCCATCATCATCACAACGGCATGCACGCCGGTACAAACGCCGCCGGGCCAATGCACATGACGAATCATCATCATCAGGAGTATTATCAGAGTCCGCTTTATCATCACGCGACAAGCGTGGCCACCACCAGCGCTCCTCCGCCACCCGCTGTCGCCACCGCGGCACCGGGCTTGTGACATCACGCTACCCACCCTTACGCTTTGGCCTGAGTCGCTGCCGCCGCGGCTTATGTCGCGACCGCTGCCGCACCGATACCAACACCGATGCCGGATCTGCCCGCGATCACGGCGTCCGCGACCAACGCGGCGCCGACGTCGCCTGCGACTTCCTCGACCTTCTCGTCACCGCCACGAGCACAGCCACGTCGACGAACACGTCGTACCGACAACACTGATGATGACGCCGTCGACGCTGTTGTCTGTTGGCCACCCGATGATGATGATGAGTACGATGACGAGAACGAGGACGAGGAGGAGGAGAACATCGGCTACAGACGGTAAACTTGCCGAGAGGTAGGCTTCGAGGTATTTCACTGAGAATTATGGTTCATCGTCACGAGGATCGACTTTATTTTATGTTATACTGCGTAACTGTTGAGCGAAATATTCTAGAGATTATTCTTATTAATTATAAGTAATATGTCTTCACATTACATGTAAAATATATGTAATATAATATAATAGCAATTATTATTATTATTATTTTAATATATTCATACACATATAAATTGCTTGCCAGAAAATCTAAAAATATTTCCTAAATTATTATTCTCTTTATAAAGAATTTTTGTCATATCCACACAATTTATTATTTATTCTTATAAGAAATAGAATAAAAAAATCAATTTATTAGCACAAAGATGGAATTATCTTTTTTACACTATAACTGATGAATATTACATGAAAATTAATTTTTTTATATAAATATGCAGTGCGAAAGGAAGTAAATTTTTATATAATTTGTATTTGTATTTTATATAAGTTTATATTTTTATACGTTCATATTGTCATTGACCAAAATTATCCAAAATTCATTATATTTATAGTTTATCATTTATTGCATTTTCTATGAAGCTGCTTCTAGAATATTTAATAATAAAAAAGAGAATATGGATACACGAGATTAAATAAATTTGTAGAATATTATTCACATTCTTAAATATGCCCAAAACTTTAAGGAAGTCACGTATATGTATTATGTTCAGAAAACAAGAAAACAGATAGGGAAATAAATATTTACATGTGTATGATCTATTACATTTGCTTAAACTTATGTCCGTTACTGTGTGTTGTCACTTAAACTGACAATGACTTCGTAAGCATCGTTTCAAGTACAATTGCAAACAACAATTGTGATAGAGGAGATTAAAACCCACTTTAGACGACATCTTTAATTCGTGAAAGAGTACTATTCATAATTTTTTGGCGTACGAACATAACGAGAACATTTGAGAGTCGAAATACACGGCGTAAAATTGTGAATGGAATTTTGTTCTTATTAAAACATTTTACAATTACGAATGTGTTTCGTGGGAAAGTATTAACGTGACTCTACGTTTTTTTCCTTCTATTTCGAATGTTTGGTTATAACTTATCTTAATGTTATCTTCATTTCATAATCTACCCATTGAATTTATCTGTTCTGTATCGGGGATAGGTGTTCGGAGGAAGTATTTGAATGATCGAAGGCACTGAATCATCCTGCATTCCGTATTCCCAAGTTTATCAAAGCTGAGCAATTTGATATCATCGTATCTAGTCCGCTGTATCGCAAGAGAGTTTTTTATGATACATTTGAGTAACGTCGACATACTCTTAGGCAATTAGACGCCGTGCATTTCGTCGGTACTCTTTCTTGCACATCATCACATCAAGAGATTAATAATCTGATACGTACTTGAGTATTTACGATCGTTCATTTTCGAGTTGAATTTACAATGTTTCGTTTAACAAAATTAATAATAAAAAGAAAACAAAACTGAAAAGAAACGCAAAAAAGAAGACCAAAAGTATATTTTATATACAATCGTATTAAATAAAATATAATATCGATTCTTCTTGGTTTTATGTCTTCTTGATTTTTATTAACAACAATGATTTATTCAATCATTTCAACATGACTCATCACAATTATGAAATTCAAAATTATTTCGTTTTTCTTCTCATGCTCGTCTTTTTATTACTCATATATAAATAATTCATAATTTTTAATTTTAATTTTAATTAATTTATAATTTTTATAGAAATATAATAATAATAATGTTTATATACAAAATCAATTTTTCCAATGAAATTATATTATGTCTTTGACATAATACATTTTATATATATATTGAATATTAAATGAACGACATTTTATATAAAAAAAAGTGAGATTTTATATATGGAAGATAAGACAATGTGAAACGAAAAACAAGCAAGCAAAGAAGTAAAGAAAACAAACTTTGAATATTTTAATTAATATAATAACTTATATGTTATTATTATATAAAGACTAATATTATTCAAATTAAACATTTTCTCTACATTTGCAAATTATTTATTTTCATATTATTCATACAGTTAGGTAATACAACTCATCAGAGTGCAAACAGTGTTGACTTCTCGTTATTAGCTATCGTTTGCTTCCCTTTACCATGAAAGGCAGAAAGATTTTATACCTCATTGAGTCGTGTAATCGCTGGTAATTATTATCAACAATCCCTCAACTACACGATATTGCCTTAATTGATAATCTTACAAATTTGTTGAACATTACTGATATGACGCATAATATCGATTTTAAAACGAATTAATATAACACGTACTGTATCGAAGATTTCATCGGAATCATTTGTGTGGATGTGATGATGTCTCTATTAAATCAATCATTAATTATAAATCATTAATGATCATCAATCATCAAATCTGATTTTTATTTTTGATGTACTTATTGTTTTGTAATTGTTTTTTATCAGGAACGATAAGCGTGAAAAATCTCTGACTTACATCGATGTTGGCACTCGTAAATTTTTTTAATTAAGTAAATCTGTCTCATATTATTTTTTCTTTCTTCAATTTCGCAATCGAACTATCAAATTACATGAAATACAATCATAAGAGAATAATAAAGTAATAATGTTGTGTATGTTCTTTCTTGCAAACTCGGTTCCATGTGGAAGGATTTGAGCTTTTGATATTCCCAACAGTATATTTCGTATCCATGAGAATCGCTTAAGGGAAATAAAAAATCGCAAGCAATTCATTATATACGATGCTTATTACGATTGCATGAGCCTCGCGGCGATGAACCGATCGGTACTTGAATATCATTGACTAATATTAAAGGCGCACCCCGTTGAAAGGGGCGCGTTGTTGCGGCAAGGGAGTGGCGTAAGCTTCGACAAGCAGTGCCAGCGAAAAAGTGAGAGCGGTGTCGGCAAAACTTGTGATACTATACGTGAAAATAAATATAAATTAATGAATGTACGCATCGCGCGAGAGAGAGAGGGCACGTATAAATATATATATATATTATATTCAAGCACTCTGCGTGGCAGCGTAATCCACACATTTTACGCATCCCCGGTGTCTATCATGGGTACACACGGATACGGAGCGTGCATTCATAGGAAGTATACGAAACGCGCGTACTTCGTCAGCTGAACGTCGATAAATAATAGTTAATTCTCGTTTGAGAGCGAAGAAAATGCCCCGCGTTTTTTGTATAATATCTGTAGATAACCCGTATATATCGTAAATACGCATGATGTATAATATTATATGTTATAGAGAGATATATATATATATATATATATATATATATATACACACACACACACATATATATATATATATATATATATATATATACATATGATTATGTATAGGTACATATAAATGGAATCTTTATCAATACATTATATTAAGCCTACTTCAGGTGATCTTGATACGTGACAAAGTTTGAGACACGAATTTTCTGTCATATTTTGCATTTAATGTGCCGTATATTCCGATATATATTTCGTATACGTATATACGTGTATATTTTGAGTCTTCAAACATATTTTTTGTATTGCACAGCATAAAAAGTTTTGTCCTGAATTCTGTCACAAGATATAGGTCGCTTAAAGTGCGCTTTAAGTATATACATACAATAGAACATAAGAGAATGAATGAAAGAGATGACGGAAGAGCAAGATAGAAAGAAAGAAAGAGAGAAAGAGAGAAAAAGCGAACTAGGCAAACGTGATATTTCGCATTATGTATTTCGAAAGCATACTTTTATACTATCGCACACGTATTCGCATTGTGCAGACGATAAAAGACTATTCAAGATATTCTATTTGTCCTAGACTATAGAAGAAATTTATTTAGATTTGCGGCTAAAACGATACGATATATTAATATATTATTTATAAAATAACATGTAAAACATTCTCAAAGATATACTGCAATCTAAAGTTGAATAATTCTGTCCAGATTGAGATTGTATTAATTTTTAGCATTCCTCGAATACCTCGAATGCATTATAATTCAGAATAAATATAATATTATAATATATTCATAATATAATTTGGAAGTTAATTATTTTTATCAAAAATAACTGACACGATCAATAGATCAGTCATTATCAGATCAGTCAGATCAGTATATCGAGCAATTAAATCATCATTTCAGTATATCGAACAATTAAGTCGAGAAATGTTTTACACGATAAAGTAATAAACATGCGAGATCGTCAGTATCGTTTAGTGTCAGACAAATGTTGGTGCAATTTTTGTGACGATAGTTTTATTATGCAGCGTATTATAAAAAAACAGCGTAAGTCAATTTAATGATTCTCTAAGATAAAACAATTCAAGTTAAATGCACAATACAAGTGACATAGAATTTGCTCGCTAGCATTACATATCTTGTGTCATATGACTGCAATTTTTGTAAGTCAACATTTGAGTGCAAAAGGCTAAATTAAGAGCGACTTAAGTTGCGTTGTTGAATAGAAAAAAAAATCTATAATTAAGCGGGAGTACAGGCGAGCGTATGTAACAAGAATCTCGCGACTCCACGTAAACGATGCATTTTATTGGCTATGTAATTCGATAGGTTTGCAGCGCTACTTCAGTCTATGAATCTGAAATTTATGAAAGCCGTCATCGCAATATAACTTTATTAATATCGAAGAAAGTGAAATCTTATTTGCATTTGGCGAATCATTGAAAAAATCAAATATTACTTCGGAAATTTTAGAATAGCTCGTAATTTCGCTAATTTTCTCATATGCTTCGTTCTTACGTGCTGCAAATTAACTTTCTTTTACGAATTTTTATTAAATCCGATTGTCGATGTTGAATAAATGTATTATTACTTAGCGTATGCGCTGCAAAAATAAAAAATGATAACGTGATTTTAAAAGTGAGCAATTACTATGTAAGATGTATCTATAACAAAACGTTAATCTTTCGTCATTTTTGACAAAAACAATGAGATTACAATTAAAAATTTTCTAATAATGCGACTTAGAAAACTTTTAATTAAACTAAAAATTTATGGATGCTTTCGAAATACGTACCAACCTATGTACATCTGTAAATAATGAATTGCGCGTCACGGAAGATCGCTAATTATTGTTATCATTAAGGCTGCGGTCAAAGTCTCACTACAAATGCTTTGAAGCGTGGTTGACCAATTAGAAAAAAAGAATTTTACAAATTGACCAATCAAAAATTGCTTTAAAGCGTTTATAGCATCGCGTTGACCGTATCCTATATTATACTATCATCGCCACGATTACATTTATCGTGAATCTATTATAGGTTAATATTATAGGTTCTTTGCTTTACTTTTTGTTTTCATTTTTTATTTGATTAATGTCAAAATTTTATCTTCCGATAATACTAAAAAAGAAATTTTTTTTTCGTTCAAAATTAAAATTTGTTATATCTTCTCTTTCATAATATCGAATTTGTAATTTTGTGAAATTACAGTGAAATACATTAACTCCAAATTTGCAAATTTCTTCGCTAATGATTATTTTTATGCATAAGAATCTGGGTTCGATCGTAATGAAAAATGACACTTGTATAAGAATATGTTTCAAGTATATAAAATTTAAAATTTTTGGAAATTGCGATATGAATCTCCTTCATAAAGATATCGAGATTTCAATATGATTTCACGTATTGAGAATTCGAGAAATTTTTTTATGAAATTGTTACCATCGATTCCAGATTCTCCTGCTATTGAGAGTCGATCAAAAAAGGAATGAAATAGAGGAAGGAAATGAATCCTACCGAGACCTCTCAAGGCAGGGTACGCGTGAAATGCAAATCTCGAAATTACGAAATCTCATGTTAAACACATTTTCACTGTCCCTTGGGCTTCTTCATCGTTTCTGAGAGTCTTTTATTCATCGCTGCGACATGTATGCTGTCCAGGAATCGAAACTTATAATTAATTAATTTCAATAAATTCAGACTTTGGTGATATAGATATGTGAGAATGATAATCTCTGTGTTTATTCGCGAGAATTGGCGCGCGATAGATTTCTCGAAAAATGTATTATAAATTATGCCGAATCTTTGATTGTACTTTCGACACTTCGGCGTCGTTCTCAATCGAACCTGCCCATGTCTAATAAATATACGTCGCCCAACTCTCGAGAGATCAAATGACAAAAAAAGAGTAAATGGACGAGTGAAAGAGGTAGATGTGAAAGGAAAAAATTACGCTGTTGTTAGGGAGAAAAAAATAAATTGCATTTGTGTGCGCGCGCGCGTGCGTGTGCGTGAGAGAGAGTGTGTGTGTGTGTGTGTGTGTGTGAGAGAGAGAGAGAGAGAGTGAAAAGAGCGACGGATTGATGAGAAGGCTGTAAATGTTTCAATAAATTTACGTATTTCTACGAAAACTGAATAATTGTCTTTTTCGCAAATTATTCTTCCTCTGATTTACAATTTACAACAATCCTTTTCCACTTCCTTTCATTCTCACGGATTCTGTCATAAAAAATAGAGGGGGAAAATATATAGAGAAAGAGAGCTGCGCATAATTATATTTTTATCCAACATTGATCTTGCGGTGAAATTAATTAAAATACATTGAATACCGAATGTTCCATATGCAAATGATATGTAAACAGTTGCATTAATTGTTACTTTTGTCAAAACAAACGATATTACACTGCAGTTGATGCTGTATATTCAATTCATTAAATTCATTTCTTCAAATGACGAATATCTCGGCATTCCGGTCGGATAATCCGTTGAGCAAATTGTAATCATTATAATATTTATTTACGATTAGCGAATGGCATCTTCGGCTGTCTTTATCATATTGTATATTGTATATCCAGTGAAATATATATACAGCATAATTTATGATGTCACATTAAATTAAAAATTCTTATCATAAGCTGCTGTGTTACACATAATTTTCAATTGATTATTATATATATTTATAATATACGATAT
>Ga0157364_1009327_pt1 | contig 10157 bp, 6 predicted proteins | sample AttsexASBM2_FD_111476 | JGI IMG/M metagenome (GOLD analysis project Ga0157364, IMG submission 111476) | Fungus gardens microbial communities from leaf cutter ant in Ribeirão Preto, State of São Paulo, Brazil - Atta sexdens ASBM2 | ecosystem: Host-associated > Fungi > Mycelium > Unclassified ... | reverse complement strand
TCGACGAAAACTTTCTAGATAGTTTCCTTTATATATTTAGTACTAATTTTGATAATCATAAATCTATCTTAAATAAATGATTTGTTAATGATTATTTAGATTTATTTTAAAAGTATGTATAAAGTAGTTTTCTATTTTCAAAAGATCAATTCTATATTTATGGAAAAATGGAGCATTAAAATTTCATGCTGATGAAGATAGAATATTTATACATAATATATTTTATAAATCTGTAACTTTTTATTAATTTAAATGTAACTTTTTACTAATTTAAAGATATCGAACATTGTGATAAAAAATGTATAGTTAAATTTTATAGAAAAAAATAAAATCTTATAGTACATTATTTAGTTTGAGCCCTTAAATTTCGTCATCGGTTCTACGGATTGACGGCGATTTATCAACGCAAAACGGTACAGTTGTATCGCGAAAAAATCCAGCGAACAATAGCTAGCGTCGCTATCTCGTAGCTTCGGGCTTTCCGCTTTAGAAAAGAAGGAGATCCAGATGGATGATCGTAAGTGGTGGACAGTGTCCGATAAGAGCAGCCGTCGGAACGGAACGAGGCTAGGGTGGTCCGCGGCGGTTGCTGCTCCTGAAGAATGGACCTCTTTGTTTAGCCGTTTATGGTGGAAGAGATTTAGCCGGATTGCCGTCAACCGATAGCCACCGAGGGGCGAACTGGCAAGGGGGTGAAGCCTGGAATCCGTGGAAACTCGCACCAATACTCGCGCGCAGTTGACTTCTTCTGTCTTCTCTTTTTTACCAGCCTTCTGTCCTTTTTGCCAGTTCCTTTTTCCCGCAGGGCATCGGCAACACCTTCCGAGGAGATTCGGTACGCTTACGAGCGACCCCTTACAATGGCCGGGCATTAGCTGACAACAGAGGTGTGGACACCGGATAGCCCTAACACCCTTAACACCCACTCTCGCCTACTCCGCATGATTGGCCGGTCAGCCAGCCGGGCGAAACGTTTCGCATTTATAGCCAGCCAGCAGATCGTTTGGATCTAAATAAAATCTCTGTTCGTGCAGATAAGAACAGTAAGGTTCGCTGAGGAGCAAATCCTCCTCCGCCAGTTTGCCTGGAAAGAAATGCTGAAAAATATACTCGTGCGATTCGTTAATCTTCGATTCAAATAAGATCATTGCAAAAACGAGGAATATAAATATTATCCACAACAAAAATTCCATCAATATAGTTTAATTTAAATTATATTACTTTTGATTCGATAACGATAATTAAATAAATAAAGTAAAAACTGTCAGTTGTATTTATTAACATAAAGCCATATATTTTATAATGTAAACTATAAGTGAAATAATTTATAATACAACATATAGATTGTATGTGAATAGTCGGGACTTGCGCTTCTAAGAGAAAAGCTTCAAAAAAATAAATGGTATCAGAGAGAGAGAGTCTAGAAGTGACCCTTAAAATCGACCTTTGCAGGAATCCTACAGACATACACGATTAAGCGGTAGATACGACCAGATACAGTTATGCAATAATGAGCTAATGTAGATAATAGGATTATGTCGAAATCTCCTGTAATTGGCCCCTGAAAAGGTGAGCTCGGTTTTGCTAATCACCCACTAAAAGGTAACTTTGGACGCTTTACAGTTAAGCTTAAGAGGTTTACTAGGCTTTACGTGCATACGAAGACTTTACAACTGTTTCCTTTTCCAAGATCAGATAAGACATAACGACCAATAATTATTGTTTAAATACAATAGGATTAGTCATATGATTTTACCTGCAAATATGCTCGAAAGACTTTTACTGTTCTTCGTCTCTTCAACGTAAAATTATTTCTACCAAGAAAAGTCGGAATTATATCAGTTATATAATCAGAATAACTTGAAAATTTAATTTTATAAAATGCTCTGCTAACACGCTAAAAAATGATTATAAAATTTCTATGACGCGTGCTCATAAAATTTCAACATGGATATTTAATCACTATCTTAAAGCTTTATAAAAATTATGCATAGATAAAAGTTCTTCCATAAATGACAGAATTTATATTGAGCTAATCATTAAAAAAGTTATATTTGATATTATAATAATAAATTATTTAAATTTCCTTCTTCAAAATATTGAGAACTATTAAGAATTATTCTTCAACTAGTCTTTTAAAATTGTTAGTTTATGTTTTATCTACAAATTTGAATCGATATTGTTCCTCTTTAAATATATGAGATATGTATGTATCGACACGAAAGATGAAGAAGCAGGTAATATCTTACAAATGTCATGACATGCTCGATAATACGCATATCGCGGAAATACCCTCATTTTGCTGAACATCCGAGAATCGAGGGCAAGGGATGAAGCTGCCAGTCGAGGAAAACTCCATAAATCACTGCGGAGGCAGAGGAAACCCGAAAGGAAACTGGCACGTATGGATCGCAACTGTGCGAACGTGCGTGTGCTACCGGCAAAAATATACACGTTCATATATGTACGGGAGAAGGTCCTTATTTACTCTAAAAGGTAAAGGGAAAAACCGACCACCATTCTGTCCATCCATACTTAGATGGCTATTCCTGAAGCCTGACCGTTCTCACAGTAAATATATCGAAGTGAATTGCAACTTCGTCCCTAATCCAACCGAATATCCCCATGCTCGAGACTTGATCCATAGCTCTGCAGTAAATTTGCGCTGAATTTATAAGGACTGCTTCACCGTCTTCGGGAACATCGTTCTTAACCCGTAAATAGATTTTCTCTGTAACCTGACAATTTTTATCATACACATTTCATGTCAACACATGGAAATGCAAATACAAAATTCATAATTCGCATCTTACAATAAAAAAAGAGAAATATAAACTAGAATAGAAATTATAAACTTTAAAAATTTATTTAAATTGTTAATTATCAAGTGTTTATAAAATTATTAAAATAGCTTTAAAATATAGCGATAGAAATGGACAGTCAGCGATTTTTTTGTCGATATTAAAAATGTAAATCTCATGACGAACTTAGATTATAAATATAAAACATTTATGTATCAAAATATATCACTTTGGAATGGCATGCAATTTTGAAACGGTTCCTTCGGTAAAAATAAGAATTCATCATTCTTGAAGAAGACGCGATGAGGATGAACTACTTTAACCTCTACCTTTTAGCCCGTGAGTTTCGAGGGTGCTCAGCCGTGTAGTGTCAATGAATAAAAATTTGCGGTGAGGGTGGCATTTGATGCCGATTTTAAAGCTTACTCTCTGTCTCTCTTTCTCTTTCCCTCAATAGTGAGGACATTACTTTATACTACGACGCAAGACCCCGCGAGAGGAGTCATGGCCCACAATCAAGGGTGCCCGCGGAGAGGGTAGCTCGTACTTATTTTCGCCTGACTGCCCGCAACCCCCTCGAAGCCACCCCCTTCGGCGCCTGCTACGAGCTCGAAATAAGACGGTTTCGTCTGGAGATCATTACGCCACGCCTTAAGTCGAGCTAATATGTCGTCCTCCGTTACGCCATCCCCGAATTCAACCTCCATCCAACCGCGGCTCGTATATATCCCCCGAAGAAGAGAGCATCGCGAGCTAGAAGCCACCGCTGTCGCCGTTGCGACATAGACAATTTAATGCCGTTTTATAAATTATACATCGCCTGCAAGCTCGCGAGACGAGCCGATTACCAGGGTAGATCCTTCGTCCTCTATTTAATCCAGTCTCGAGGTATATATGTGTGCATGTCGGGATACCTATGTACGGTCGCGACAGTTCGGGCGAATACGTATACGCGTGACGGCGAGGAAGAATTTCAGTGAAGAGTAGAGGCATCCGGACGAGGATTCCTGATGCAGAACTTGCCAGACGTCGCGGACGTTTATCGGCGCTACTAAATGTAGTATGTGAATGGGGAGATAAGTAAGTGTAGGCCAATGTGTTGGTCTGTGCGATATATAGTCGAGATCGGTGTGGTCGTTTATAAATGGGTTCTTAACGTGAAAGATATTTCGATAGTGTCTACTCGTGCTCGCCACTTCTAGTGCTAGATAGATTTATAGCTAATTTCGTTAATTATTTTAGACCAATCTTGAAATTTCTCATCTTTCTTCAATAAAATTATAACGTAAGCAATTAATAAATATATTAGGTAGAAATTAAGAATTATAAAATTGAAAGAATAAAAAGGAGAAAAAGGACGCTTATCCTAAAATCAATAATTACGTCCGCAAATCTAAAGAACCCTCTCCACTCTATCCGACAGAGAGACGAAAGAAAAGTACAGAGCCAGAGGCACCCTACGACATTACTGTATTATAAAAATAATATATCGATATCGTAATAAGGGAATGATTGGATACGTCGAGGCGTATATATCCATTGACGCCCTAAAATTTCACCTTTCTTATTCTTATTTGTAACGTGTCTGCGCTATATCTTTAAAACGACGCAAGGGTGGTTTTTAAATGATGTATTACGGACGTAACGAAAGATGGAGAAATTGATGATAGATAAACTTTTTGAGGATACTGAATTTTCGAGAAATTCTTTTTTAAGTCTTCTACTATGCATATACATATATATATATATATATATATATATATATATATATATATATAAAATCATTATTTGAAAAAGATTCGAAACTAAAGGACTCTTTAAAAGAATTAATATCGAAAAGTTGGTAAAAGTCTCGGTTATTAGGACTTGTAATTATGTAACATAAGATGTTTCGTTGTTCACATTCCAGAGAGATATATTTTCCATAAAGAAAGAATTAAGAGTTTCTATTAATAACGAATTCCTTGCGATCTTAATATAGATAAAAAAAAACTTCCTTTATATATTTTTCAACATATTCGTAAAGATTCTTTTTTAGATAATGAAACAGATATTATTGTATGTCTATAAAAATAATTAGAATTCTTTTCTTAAATATAAAATTATCAATTTGCAATTATAACGATGTTCAATGCTTTTTTTATACGCCATTAATAATTCTTCAATTCGATCAATAATTCTTCCATACGTGCTTATCCAATAATAAATGAAGAAAGTACTATACTTGTATATCGCGCGACATCTCCTTCTGAGAAGACGATCTTCCACCCTCGTCGTGAAAAAAAAAGGGAACGCGAGCGAAGAAGGGTGCGACTATTCTTTACGCTCTCACGTGCTACGATAGGACTATCGATTTCGGGATTAGGCAGCAATTTTTCAAGCCTATGGCGAATAATTACTGAATCCTTCCCTCGACAGGCAGTTTCGAGCGCCAACCAACGGTTGGCGTTGCCACTTTTGCCTCCTTGGCCCGCGCTCGCCGTGCCACTGACACGCGGGCTCCGCTCTGCGGAACGTCAATGAAAAATGTGGTGCGAAGAATTTGCCGGCGTGATTAACGGTCCTGAACCTCTCCCTCGCACCCCTTTTTTGCGACGGAGTTCGAATAGATACGTGGATTGTTTGGGATTTCCGCATAGTGCTGCGATAGATTGTTCCAGAAATTGCAATTGACGGAGGAATTATTCGTTTATAATCTTATATTAATTGAAAATTTCATGGTAACTGAGATCCTGTTTATTTTTCATATATTTAAAAAACATAAAAAGATAAAATTTAATTGTATACACAACAAATAATTATTTTTCAAAAGTTTTAAATGAATACGACGCTATCTTTTTCAATAACAGTCACTACAATCATAATCCAGTCGCATTGTGATTCGAAATTATATAAAATTCACATCATAAAAAGAAATTCTCATACAATGTTGAATTTTAAACAATGTCGCCGAATTCAACGGTGCGTGACAGCGCGGGTGGACTCTGACTTGAGGATTTGAAAGAGCCACGGGGGCGATACACGTCGGTATAGTAACTTTCCGAGAAGAAAGCGGAGGGGCTAGATGGAAGCCGGGATACCTTCATCTGCGGATTACTTATGCACGAGCAGCCGGGACTCATTTCATTGCAACGGAGCCAAGAGCCGAGAAGCGAGCGGAGCCAAGCCGACGGAAAAATGTTTCTATTTAGCTCGCTTAAGCTCTTTATTAAAGGTTCGCTTCTTCTGAGAGTCGCACGAGCTACGGACCCAAATCGGTGAACCGACGCTGTGATTCGTGAAAAAGAGATTGTGGTCTCTTAACGGCGACATCCCCCTGCTTTCTCTTATATTTCTTATCTCTGTTTTCCGCGATCCCACGCCGGTCTTCGTCGGCCTTCTGGTCTAACGGCTCGCGAGATTCTTACGAGGGTTGATCGCGTTGACGGGAAGAGTATCGGGAGAGGTGGAGGAAAGTGGGAGAAATTGCGTCAATTACCCGCTGATTTCGGCATCTGATCCACGGATTACGTCCCGCCGCGAATGCTGATCCCTCTCTCGTTTATTGAGAGACGTTTCTGAAATGACGCAACGGGTAGCGGATGCAGGAGAGAGAAATCTGCCGCCTTTCACGCGCGAGAAACGCGCTTCCGTCGCGAGAGATAAGAGGCAGCGAGTAATATACGAAATTGGATGTTTTAATAAACCACCGGATGGCGCGACGAAGCATCGTGCGAGTGCGCGGGCGGTTCTTCGTAATGGGGCGGTAATATTTATAAGGGAAATATATTACTTGCAGTTTGAATTAAATGAATTCTAACCCTTTATATACGCTTTATATACGCTTGGATGTCGAGTGCGCCGCGACGCAACGTATAGGAGAATTAAATGATAATGTGTACAATGAGGCGAGGAGAATATAAAGTTTGGCTTAAATAAATTTCCACTTCCGCACTCGTGTGACGATATGGCGCCGTGATGTGAAGAGAGTTTATGTAACTTTATGTGGTGGCACCATTATTTTATACTGAAAATTATTAGTAAATTAAAACCCGCGCAATTAATAATTTGTTCTTACAATAATATTTATTAAATAGCGAATAAAGAACATCTCTTATTTTTGACGAATTAATATATAAAATCTGTAATATTATATATATATATATATATATATATATATATATATATATAATAAAACTACTTGTATAACTTGTATAACTGTTTAATTTTTATTAAATTATAAAGGTTAATAATATTCGTTTATATATAGCTGTACAAAACATCTTTATTCCTGCAATAATTTTGAAATTAAATAACAGTGTGGTATGCTTTGGAGCTGATTAATAATCCTGCAGCCAGCGGAACAAAAATTCCTTCTCATTTAAATCGCCGCTATACAATGGCTGAATGTAATGACTGGAAATATTTAAAAAATTTATTTCGTCAACTAGTTCGACCCTTCATCTTTCGACTCTCCCTTCTGAGGCCGATTGTCTCTCATCGTGAGAAGGGCGGTCGAAGGAGGCTACAAATAATTCCGGAGCGTTATTCGATGGCATATTTTCGATTATCAGCCAACGAAGCGTAATCTGCGCCGTAAATGGAGGATTGTCTCTGTGTAGCGCAAGATGAGGTGCTGCGGGTTCTTCGAGGGGCGGTATCGAAGGGGGTCGGTGGCGTGAAAGGGAGATTTACAGAAATACGAGGGTGGTAGCAGGGGAGAGGAAGCATAGCCACCAACGGCTCTTTAAAAGAAAGCGGGATAAACAGACAGTTCCAGCAGCAGGGAGGAAATGTAAATTTCCAGCGAGGCGGAAGGACGAGAAAAGAATAAGGGCTCGAACACCACGGGTGTATTGAGTGAGCCGCCGGTCCTTCACCCCTCCTTTAAATTTCATGTGCCAATTGTACGCGATTGTCTTTATTTTGCTACCCGCGCTTTCCGACATCGCAGGACGTCGAGTTTTCGAAGTTGCGCCCGTTTCTTCCGCTCGATGTGTTACGCATCGCGAAAATTCGAATCTTTGCGCCGGCGAGGGATCGCGAAGCAAAAACAGAACGTGACGATTTCCCTGCGTGTGTAATGCGAAAATTTAGAATTGTTGAATGGAAGATTAAAATATGTCTTCAATTCTGTAATGTCACACTGCAAAAATATAGCATAATTGAGATGCGAGAAGGATACGATCCAAAGATACAAAATGTAGAGCTCAAACATGTATCACACGCAATAAGATTATAAATTAAGTTCATTTAAATGATATTTTGGTAAGAACGAATTCATAAGTCTAGTCGTCTTTTGAGTATTTATAGACACATTTGCATATTTATAAATATATTTCCTATATTTATAGAAATTAAACATAGTCATCTCTTTCTATTTTGAAAAAGATCACATTAGAAGACAATATAAATTCCTTCATAAGAAAACGAGTATTTCTAAAGCTCTACCGCGTTAAATTAGAAAAAGAAACATGAGAAAAAATCCTGAGCTTAAGGTTTTGTGAACAGAACTTAAAAATAGGAAAAGTAAGTGCAAAGATAGCTCTTTTAGAATCCATCGATTCTCTTGATGAGATCAGGAAACCATTCAAAGCAAATTGAAAAATTTGAAGAAATGGAAATTTGAATGGATAAAATAAAAGAAACGATCAATTTTGATTTAGAAAAGAAAAGAAAATGTATCTTATTCATTATGTAATAATTAAATTTTTGTTATAAAAATATTAATTTTATGAAAAAAATTTACTATTAGAACACAAATCTGAATCATACAATCCCATTTCAATTTGCCTTTCTCTGTACACTTTTTTGAAAATTTCAAAAATACTTTTTAATTATATGAAACAATATGACAAGCATTAGAATTTTATAAGTTTTTCATCAAAAACGACTGCTTGAAATGAGAAAAGATCAGACATCGGAAAAGGTCGTATCTGACAAGAGTAAAGGATGATAGAAGTAGACGGCTACGAAATGATATTCAGAAGGACACGAGACGCTAGGATGAGACGGATCGAAAGCAACGAGATCGCTGTCCACGGCGTATAAAGTGAAAGATTCTCTCGCGAAGGGTGGCTCACGTGACAGGGGTTGAAGCGACGTAGTCGGACGGTCGCCCTACGTGCTGGGAATTTCACGCTGGAAAGAGGTTGTTGGAGAGTACACGAAGTCCGCCTTGGTGTTGAGGAACTTCGAAGGGCCGATGGGAGACGGTAAGCGAGAGCAACAGTCGTTGAATAAACACAAAGTCCAGTTAAAGTCGTAATAAATGTCTCCCGCCTTCCGACAGGCTTCCTCTCTCTCTCTTGGCTGCCTCCCGCCACGCTTACTCCTCTTTCTTTCCCGGAGACAAACGGTATTGAGGGTGAAAATTGACGGCTTTATCGTGCCGCTTCCGTAAGCGCGAACTTTCCGAGGAGTTGCGCTTTCGCCCGCCTAGCTTCATATCCTGCAGTCCAAGAATTCTAGACATCTCTCTACTGATATCTGCGATATTCCTCGGTGAAGTAATCAATAAAATTGATGCAGCCTAGTTTGCAATTGTATACTTCAAAAAGTATCGGTGTGGATGTCATGCGATATCTACCTATATAATTCTCATTGTATTGGTGTTAATATTAACAAAATGGTATGGGTTTAAAACTCGTAATGTTAAAGCCATATAATTTTTGGTGTTAATAATAACACAAACACATTGAGAATTACATAAACACCACCACATGGTATTAAATCACCAACATATTTTTTAGAGCATACAAAAAAAAGCAAAGTCTTCATAACAAGGAAACTTCATACAATAATTACTAATCTTCTAACAAAATTAGTAAAAATTAAAGTGCTCCAAATTTTTGATTGCTTATTATACTATAACGATCGTTTTCTTGAATCTACATTTCGCAGCCAAAACAAACTGCATGTTAAGATACATTTAGTCATTCCAGTAAAATATCAAGTTTATTTTGGACAGAATTATTGCGTGTTTTTTTATCCGAAATTATTATTCATTTATTCGACTGGCAAGAGTGAATTTATTTATCGTACATAAAATAAAACATTCAAATCAATATAATTTGACATGGATCATACATATTTTATGTACACTTAATTAGCAAGCGATAAAAAAAATATATATTATTCCATAAATATAATATTCCAAATTGTGATATTTTATGATAAATTTGTAAATATAAAGTACTGACATAAAAGTAACAGAATAATAATTCAATGATTATACAAAAATATGATAGTACAGCCGATTTTACAAGTGGTTATCGGTGAAATCGCATGACAAGTAACACGGAACATATGTTAGAGTTGTTTATTCACGTATCTCGCTAAACCTTAATCTGGTATCACAATTCAGAAAAATGAATT
>Ga0157364_1009326_pt1 | contig 10158 bp, 9 predicted proteins | sample AttsexASBM2_FD_111476 | JGI IMG/M metagenome (GOLD analysis project Ga0157364, IMG submission 111476) | Fungus gardens microbial communities from leaf cutter ant in Ribeirão Preto, State of São Paulo, Brazil - Atta sexdens ASBM2 | ecosystem: Host-associated > Fungi > Mycelium > Unclassified ... | reverse complement strand
ACACACACACACACACACACACACACACACACACACACACACACACACACACACACACACACACACACACACACACACACACACACACCGCATATATGTAGACCCACTAACACATAGTGGATTAGAATCGGCATATATACTCTACTATAATAATATAATTAAATACTACGTAAGAATATTCGAGCTTATAACAGTCAAAGCAAGATGTTTAAATAATTAATTCGCCGCCCCGAATAAAAAAAAATTATATCCTATCCGCTTGGGCCTAACCGCCTAGAAGTTGCAGTCTAGACAGTATTCGCTTGGAATATTTTTAACCCAGTGGTGTATGAGAACAGTTTTTTTAGAGTTGTCTTTTTACTCTGCAACTTCTAGGCAGTTAGGCCTAAAGGGCAAATAGACTTCATGAGTTTATGAGATGAAATTGTAAGAGTATACGTATGAATAAACTCGTCACATTGACAGCAAACTAACGGCACGCCATGCATTCTCATTCATATAACACGATCATATAGCATCATAACGGCAAAACGGCGACACTTAATATATCAAACATTGCACAGAAGCAGAAAATTTGTTAAACATCGATGAAGTGTCTAAATTGTACTTTGATGTCGACAACTTGTTCACATTATAAGATTATTTTTCATGGGAAAACAATTTGGCGGTAAAGACTCAGCCTATGTTATTTCCTTCTTGAAAATATAATATAAATAATAGGTTTTATAAAACTGTCAGAAAAAAACAAAATTACACGCAGGTTTGTCTGATATTGTGTGATTTTCAAGCCGACCACACAGTACTTTTTCATAAGAGGGTGTGTTTGGTTAATCACATGAATTACAGGTTGAAATTTCTAATTGAAAGGGATGCGCCTTGAAAGCAAATCAAAAGTTATCCTTTCAATGTCACATTATATATTTAAATCATTGATACAGAGATTCCGAATGCATCGTTGCGTACTCGTCGAGTACGCAACGATGCATTCGGAATCTTACATGATTTTAGCAGATTTACGACACGTTAAATTAGAAGCGACATGGTCGCAATATGAGGGGGGAGAAGGAGAAATGGAGATTGTAAAACTCTTCCTTGTTCCGCGGGACGTTCACGAGTCTCAAGTATTTTCCGATGGTATAGCGGATACATCTCGGATCATCTCTGGGCTAGATATATCCTGAATAGATGAATGAAGCGTTACCCGAGTCGTCATCGAGAGCCACGTTTGATATTTGCGAGACACACCTGAGATCGTTCGTCAGGCTCGAATGATAAAGAAAGAGGGAACGACACACTCGACGAGTGATTCCGCGGCTAACCAGAGCGAGTCAACAGTCTGTCCGAATTAGATCATTGAACGCCCCTGTGGAAGCAACCCACAGCCTGAGACGACAGCAGGTGATTGCAAAGCGGGTCATAGGCCTGATTGTTTTTGCAGAAGCATATCCAGGTTAGCGCCGCGTCGCTAATTGTTTAGGGACGTCTCGATCTTTCTTATCTGAGCAAGTTAGCAAGCGGGAAAAAGTTTTTCTCTCTCGAGGGATAAATTGAGGCGATTCTCATCGAAACCATAGCAGTACGAAGACGTTCGTTTGTAATTTAACCCGTCGTTTGTAATTTTTGTATACAAGATATCGTTCAACGAAACTATTGGAAAGATTTGAACCGTTAAATACTCGGAGCCTTGTCGATTGGTTATTCTCGCGTAATATCCCATGATACGATAAGTAGTACACGGGGTAGAGTCATTCGCGTCGAACTCTATCACCGCAGTCATGCCCTAAAAATACGTATTCTTGAAGAAAGTTCGTATATAATAAGGAGGATTCATTTGCAAGCCAAAGTTTTTTGAGTTGCTACAAACATCGGAGAACAGTAGATGTTGAGTCGCCCAGCAATGCTGTCGGAGACTTTAGCAGGAGTCGGACTATATATTGTTCAATTTGATTATCTCGAGAGCACGTAGAACTAAATTGCCTTTCGCAATTAGCGTCATCAGAGCTCAACGTAACCGAATTTGATTTAGGAGTTTCCTCTAGTTCCCAGAAACGCGTTAAAAGATCTTGTAGATTATAATCAATTTGATAATGATAAATCTCGCAATGAAGACTATGAATATCCAATGCAATAGGCCCTGATATCGTCCATCCAAATATTAGCTGAGCAATCGGAGACGACGAATCACTCTTAATCAATTCCAGCTTAATGATTTGATCGTACGAATCGGCTCCAATAATCATCTGAATTGTTTCGGTTTTTCCGAAATTTGGATCCGCGAGCTGTAAATTACGAAGATGCGCCTTGGAAGCGCGAAGGAGATCAAATGATGGTATTTTGAAAATTAGTTGCAAAAGAATAAGAAATTGTAATACGCACGAGGCGGAATTGTCAACTGTAGAATGGAATTCTAAACTAACCGAGCTTTTAGTGCGTTCTGTGTAAGCTCCGCTGATTCCGGCTAGTGGGATCATTACGGATTTTCGAACTTAACGACTGTACGAGATTCTCTATAAGGACAATTCAAATCTCGGATCTAAACGAATCCAAATATGTTCGAGTCGCGGGCTCTGATCGTAGCGAGCAAGGTGAACGATGACTGACAGTTTGCTCTGTGTTGCTAACGAAGGATGCCGCTAGTCATTTCAGCTCCGAGATAGAAGGATGAAAACGAGGTACTGACAACCGAATTATTCGAATCGGATTTGGTTTCTGATTGTGATTGTGCCTTACGATCATCATGTAAAGTTGTGTGATGCTTGCTGCCGCATTTCCTACAACGACGCGAGCTTGAGCATTGTTTAGCGGCATGAGGTCCTAAACAATTGAAACATAACTGAAAACAGATAAGAAATTGATAACTTGGAAACAGTGCGCTTACGCCGCTCAATGGATTGCGATAAATACGTAGGACAACAATATAAAGAATGAATGGATTTGCATAGCCGACATTCTACATTCCCTTTCGAAGGCGGGATGATTGCGTCTATGCTACGGGATTTAGCATTCGTCTTACTTGAAATCCAAAAGGATCATCTTTTATCTTTAATAGTCTTGATTGACGTAGAAGGCTTTCCCAAACGCGCATGTAATCAGTGACAAAATCCTCGAATTCTTCAGAGAAGAATACGACGTGGAGGGTCCCAACTTTACTTCCCATGCTTCACGAGTTTCGTCATCTAACAAACAAGCTAGTTGGTGGACTCATCAAAAGGGGGTCCCATGAACTTGTATGACAATTGAGTGCTTCCAAGGATCCTAGTGATTCAGTAACTGTGGCCATCATTGTGTTCAATTCTTGAGCAGATTTTGATTTGATGGGCCTCAAGCTGAATAGTTTGTCCAGTTGTGCAGAAATGAGTACTCATTTATTCTCATAGCGAGAAACTAAGGTTTTCCAGGTGAAACAAAAGATTGTCGGTTACTTAAAGTTTGTAATGAGCCGAGCGGCGTTGCTCGTGAGGCACGTCTTTAAATAGTGCATCTTCTCCACGCTTGTCATCGTTTTAGCCTAGAGATGAAAATAAATTGTGGAAGAATCTTCAAGTGATAATCGCCTGAAAAGGAGGGCGCCTGAAATTAATCTTTGGCAAATTATTTCGAAGATTGCCGAAATCATGCATCCGTTGACGGAGAGTTTGACACTCGCAATGAGGGATTGGAAGCTTCTATTATTTCCTGCTGTTCCAGCAACATCGCCTTCATCTAAACATACAATAGAATTTTTGACACCACTCATGCGTGCGGTGTTCATGTATGTTTCATATATAGTTTCTCTCTGAATAGTTCCACGTTCGTTTGACATATCTTTTCATGATCCATCTGAAACTTAAGCCAATTCGTTTCCAAAACCTCAAATCAAGTGTTCAATAAATGACGAGAGGGCAACTCAGAAAATTTCTCCGAAGCATCCTCGGCAGCATTCTGAATCATGAGAAATCGATTCATTTGTAAGGACATCTGAAAGCGTATTTGATCCATTCTTTGATCCATTCTTAGACCTGTAAGAGTCTAAATAACCTGTAAGAAGTATCGATAAGTATATTGAATAATTTGGCAAGGTATCGAAGGACCGCGTCTGACACGGCTGATTCTTCGGTTATCATTCCCGATCCGCGTCCCAAAGCGCCATCGCGCTAGTTCCGGCGAAGGACCAGAAAAAATATTTGGTTAATCATATGAATTACAGACTTTGGTTGAAAGGGATCTCGAAGGCAAATCGAAAGTGATTCTTTTAATGTCAATATGTAATATTATATATTTAAATCATTGATACAGACACTCGTCGAATACGCAACGATGCATTCGGAATCTTACATGATTTTAGCAGATTTATGTTAAATTAGAACTAAGCGACATGGGAGCAATGAGGGGGGGGGGGAATTGTAAAGCTCCATCCTCCTTGTTCCGCGGGAAGTTCACAAGCCTCGAGCCTATTTTCTGATGGTATAGGATACGCGATACATCTCGAGTTATCCCCGATCCAGATATATCCTGAATAGATGGATAAAGCGTTGCCCGAGCCATCATCGGGAGCCACGTTTAGTATTTGCGAGACACCTAAAACCGTTCGTCAGGCTCGAATGATGAAAAAAGAGGGAATGACACACTGCGACGAGTGATTCCGCTGCTATCCAGAGCGAGTCATGCAATTGTCTGTCCGAGCTAGATCATCAGACGCTCCTATGGGAGCAACCCACAGCCTAAGACTATATCAGACGATTACAAAGCGTCATAAGTCCGATTTTTGCAGAGACATATGCAAGTTAATGCCGCGTCGTTAACCGCCTAGGGTCTCTTCGAGCTTTCTTATCTGAGTAAGTCAGCAAGCAGGAAAATTCTCTCTCGAGGGAATTGAGGCGGTTCTCTTGTTTTTCGTAGCCTCTTTCTGTTTTCAAATAATAAGCCGAGCCTTAAGTATGCCGTATTCAGCTCATTTATAAGATGGCGGATTCGATTCAGCGCACGTTTTTTCTTCTTTAGAGAGCAAGAAAGGAGGAGTACTGAAAGAGACATGCGCCACGGAGATGCGTAGAGGAGCGATGGAAGCGCTCGGAACGCGCTCTTTCTTATTTTAATTGCGTTTATCGCTCGGACAAGGTGCGAGAAGATTCATTTTTTAAGGGAGATTTAATTAAAGAATGAAAAAAATATGTAGACATATATAGACATATGTAAATATGTAGACAAATAAAAAATAAAAAATATGTAAAAATATATTAAACTAAAAATAAAAATAGAAATTTAGTAAAAGATAAATCATGTATCAAGGCTCAAAATATTTGTTATTTATAGCAAGCTTTTTATTAATTATTTTACTAAAATGATGTTTTTGAGAAGTTAATATTTACAGAAGATTAGAAATTAAAATAAGAAATACTAAAAATTATCTAAAGAATAAAAAAATTCCTGCATCATGTATGAAAAAATTTTCGCAACTTATATAGTTTTTCGAAGTTTTTTAAAGAAAAGAACTAATGAAGTTTTGGAGAAATCCCAAAATTTTTCTTTATAATTTACAAATTTATTAAGAAAAAATTATATGTAACATTTTTTCTTTTTGGTATAATTCTGTTGAAATATATCTTATAATAACCTCTAAAACATTTATTGATTTGCGATTCTATATGCTCTTCAAATGAGCTGCGATTGAATTCAAAATAATATAATTTGGATCTTATAATATATAGTTATCGTCTTTGCATTAATTTTGCATTAATTTGCATCACTGTGATGAGCTATGAAGATTTTTTGGCAAAGAAGAACACAGTGTGTTCTTCTTTGTCAAAAATAAAACGACTTTGTGTCCTACGAAAAATCTACACGAAGTAATAGATCGATCTGTGTACGCAGCACGGATCTACGAGGTAAGTATATCTTATTGAATATAATAATAATGGCCTCATAATTAACTTAGTCGCATGAACAGGCTTTGAAGAAATTATTTCAAAGGAATGTTAATATTGTTGTTAGTAAATTTGTAAATCTTCATCATCTTACACACGTGAGGTTAAGTGTACTTTAGAGAATTATTTCGGACATATAATTTAGCATGTAATGTTTCAATATTGTAGATAGAAAATAATTAACAAGTTTTTCATTTTATTTTGACAACTATATGAAATATTACATGCTATATACATTATATTGTAAATGTTCGTTTCAGTACATTGGCATACCTCAGAAGTGGAAATTGATTTTTTAAACATATATATCGACTATCCATTATATAAGATATTTTAATATATGTACTCTTTTTTGGTCTAATGAGATATGATTAGTATTGTAAGAATGGCATTCACAAAATTTATGTACGAGGGCTGAATTCCATTCAAAGTGATGTTCAATTCTTAAGAATCCACTTTTATATGTTGGTGAATTGATTTCTTAAACATTTAAGACGTAATTGTTTTACCTTTTTTTTAAAAAGATCATTTTATACTGATATTATGCATTTTGTAGTATTAAACGTATCTATTTAACATATATATTTTTATTAGAAAAGATAATCATTATAAAGTAGAAACTAAGTCCTTGTAACTTTGAACTATCGATGCACAGCTCGATTCACAATATAGAATATCTTTCATTCATTCATCATCAGCAATATAAAGAAAAAGATAATGCTTTACAATATCAACTGTAATTGAATCTCACAATACACAATATCTCATGTTAGTACAAAATGAAATCTGTTAATAATTTTCTATCAACAGTATTGAAACATTTTACCTGCTAAGTTACATATATACATATATGTCCTAAATATATATTTCTTTATGAAATCAGTACACTACTGCTTCGACGAAATCACGTTTTTAAGATGAACTACAAGCATCGATGATGAGTTCATAAATTCGGTGAGACAAACTTTATTATTAATTATTTGTTTATACAGCATTAAAGCTTATTTTTAATCTGCAGCCTGCAAATCGAATATTCCAAAATAATACAAAATTCCTATTAGAATGTATAGATTCATTTAACCATTCTTTTTTCGAATATATATATATATATATATATATATATATATATCACAGTGCAAAAAAATGTAGTATAGACATTAAAGACCACTTTAAATGGTTAGACCGGTTTTGAGATCCTAAAATGATCTAAAATTGGGAATTTTTTGTGGATAAATAAATAACTATTTGAAATCTGTTTAGAAGGCTTTATTGTACATATAAAACTAAATAAAAATATATTTTTTTTATTTTTCTGGTGTCCAAAATGGTGGTCCACTTGCGGAATTTTTTTTTGCAATTTTAATTTGCAATTAAATTTCGAAGTAAAGGATTTCAAGCACATAGTTTGACTTTGAATAAAATACAAAAAATTTTCATTGCATATTCTGCATATCAAAGATTAGAGAAATACGTAGAGATTTTTCAAAATATTGATTTTTTCCAAAATGCTATTGTTTTTACAAAAACTTACACTTTTTGCTCAAAAATGAACGTATAAAAATATTAATTACAGAAAAAGTTCAATATTTCGAAAAAATTCTACATATTTCTCTATAGAATGTATTAACGAGTATTCTGTTAAAATTTCAAATAAATCGGATAAAAATTGTAAGAATTACCTTTATAACGACTTCAATTTATCATTTTAGATAAATGGATAAATTCTATATATCTGTGAAACACATAAAAATACTTCGCTAAAACAGTTCTAACAGCATGATAGGAATGTAATCTAATAAAACTGTTTACATCATATAATTTATAAGACTACAAACTAATGAACAATAAAAGTCAATATGTGGTAAAATTTTTAAACAATGAATTTCTCGGCATAATCACAACGCAAAATGTTCGCAGCTAATATTTCATATTTTAATCATATAACAATTAAATAAATAAACGTTTCGACCTTAAATTCAAGGAAGAACATGAAATATATAGATTATTCCATAAAAAAATTAACGGATCGGTTGGTGCCGAGATTATATGAGATGCCAAAAAAAGGCAATCCATTGAGAATGATTGTATTAAGTCCTTTGTATCCTTTGGCCTTTTTTTTAAAGATATCATTGACAAAAATCTTAAAAAAGGATTTAGATACATTAAAAACAGCTGGGAATTAGTGAATCAATTAAACAGTAAGGTACTAGAATCGAATTATACCATAAAATGATATCTTTTGTGACATTATATCAATGTATAACATTCCTGAAAATTATGAAGAGTATTAAAAAAAAATAAAGTTTTATATCGAAAAACACGAACATTCCTATGAAAGAGTTTTTAAACGCCATTTTATTGGTTTTCAACTCAACCTACTTCAAATGCGACAATCAATATTTTAAACAAATCTTTGGTATGCCTATAGGATCTTCTTTGTCACCGATCTTAGCGGATTTAATTATTCAAGACTTAGAAAAGCATATTCTTTCGAACATCAACATCAATATCTCAGTCTATTATATTGGTATATGAACGACATTTTACTTGCAGTGCCTAACAACCAGATTTATGAAATATTAAATAGCTTTAATTCTTATCATGATAGATTGAGATTCATCATTAAGAATAATTGATTCTGTTGATTTTCTTGATGTTAGTTTGAGGATCTGATCAGATTCGACAATTATAGGAAACTGATGAATTCGGGACGTTATCTAAATTACAAATCTAACCATCTAATAGAACATAAAAAAGAAGTGGTAATCGGGCAGCTTAGACAGAAATCGGACAGAATTTTTTTTCTTGCGCATTCGAAATATAAGAAATATATTATTGAAGAAATATATATATTGAATCTATGATTAGTGTTCTGTTCTTTAATAGCTATCCTTTGGATATAATATTCTCCACAATCAATAGTAGAATTAAAACATTATCGAGAAAAAAAAATTTATATGCGATTAAAACCATGAACATCAATAATTTGAATAATAATAATCGGCAAAATTATTTTACTATACCATACATGAACGAAATTTCGGAAAAATTTAAAACTATGGCAGAAAAAAATGATTTCAAAGTTGCGTATAAAACCATGAATATGTTGAATTCTGTTATTAAATTGAATAAGAATAAATTAGACATAATGGTACAATGTAATGCTGTATATAAAATAAGCTGTCTCAATTGTGACGTTTCGTATATAGGCCAAACGAAAAGAAAAATTAAAACAAGGATAAAGGAACATAAGGCAAATATTAAGGCGAATATTAAAAATCCAAAGATTCGCGCACAATAATATTAGAGCACCAACTGGAATATGAATACGAATTAGATTGGGATAATATTTCAATATTAGAGACAGAGTTTTTAAAAAAATTCGTGTCTGAAATGAAAATTCATAAAAAAACAAATACAATAAATGCTATTGACATACAAAATGATACGGAGCATATTTTTTTTTACTTAATATAACTTCCCCCACATAACTCCGTTACCCTCTCCAACAATGTTTCTACAAAAATTGTTTATAAACGGACTGTCATGATTTAAATTAAACATAAAGGCTTTATTAGTTGATTCGTTATAACAAGTTTACCACGTCCTGATAAGACTCACGGAAATTATTGTACATAGGTATTATATTATTGTCGTTATTTTAATTACAATTTTTTATTAATATTAATGTAAGAATACTCATTATAATGTAAGAATACTCCATTAGAATCTGGAAATTATGTATGGAATAATTAAAAAAGATGAGCGGTGGAAGTATTTTACTGATTTTAAAAATAGATAAATTCTCAAGAGTATAACGATATAATGTTGACTACCTCCTCTTTTCTACTTAGAATACATAACTTGATGTGTCCTTTTGGATTAATTTTACAAGTTATAACGCAAGATATAAAATTCTTTGTTGCGTTGGTGAGATAATGTATTCGTATGCGTGAAATGGATGAAGGAATTATGTAATACTGAAGATGACCTAATTTAAGATCGAAACATTTATTTCATTGTTATGTAATTATTAGGTGTACAACTTTGCTTCCGCCGTTTTCCTATAGATGGCTTTAGCGGTAAGTGGTGGTCGAAATAAATAGATCATAGATGTCATACAATAAACTTAGGCATCTGTCAACATAACCCCATAGAAACATTAGTCGATTTGTGTCTGCATCATAAAGTTATTCTCGATTGAAAATGTCAGTTTACGAGCCAAATTCTTGTCATTTGCGGGAGGTTTTAATTT
>Ga0157364_1009325_pt1 | contig 10158 bp, 12 predicted proteins | sample AttsexASBM2_FD_111476 | JGI IMG/M metagenome (GOLD analysis project Ga0157364, IMG submission 111476) | Fungus gardens microbial communities from leaf cutter ant in Ribeirão Preto, State of São Paulo, Brazil - Atta sexdens ASBM2 | ecosystem: Host-associated > Fungi > Mycelium > Unclassified ... | reverse complement strand
TTTTTCTATTTTTGCTTGCTCTTAATGTAAATAGTTAGGTATTTAATACCATGGTTTGCCAACGCAACCCGTGTAAAAAATTTTTGAATTAAAAAAAAAAAAAAAAAAGTGGATCAACTTCTATAAAAAAAGGATTTTCAGTAAGTAGTTCTATGATTTTAGAAGTTAAAATCTCAGTAGATAGGTTAGGAAACTTTTTCTCCAAGTACTTTTTATAGAATTTCAGTACTTGCACTTTTGCTTGTGCCTGAGGTCCTCAAATAGAATCACTTTGAGGAGTATATGCTATAGAAAGGCAATCAGCAAGTCAAGAGATTGTGACTAAAGACTTAGAAGAGAGAGAGTAGATTGATAAAGAGATAGTGGCCATACTTGCAAAGGCAATAGTTGTTATGAACTAAGGTCCTTAGGGTTGGACACTAGAACAACTCTTGTATTGAGTAACACAAGAGAACTCAATAGAGTTCTTAGTACAAAGTAGTCTACCTTATATACTACTACTTATGGTCCGTGCTCACTACTGTGCACCCTACCCTAAATGACCATGTGTATGATATGAGGCCAACATGTGTTGTCCATGTTGTATGACATCACTTTATTCCAGAACCTTTTACTCTATTCTCCCAAGTCTCATGATCAGTCTTGTGACTTTGCCATCAACTTGTGACTGATGTGACAGTGTGACAGATAAACCCCAACCCGAGTTGTTCTAAAAATAGAAAAGAAAAGAAAAAGAAAAAGAAAAATAAAGTAAAAATAAAAAATAAAAATGAAGTTTACCGTCAACGATCTTGACAATAGTACTGTCTACCTGATAGATATTACTGCTGTTATTATTCTTGTAATAAACTTAAGACCTTAGAGTGGGCCAAAAGAAAGAATCTTATATAGGAATTACATAAGGGAACTCAATAGAAAACTCTGTATAAGATAGTCTACCTTATATACTAAATTCATATAGTCTGTGCTGGCTACTTCTAACCTATCCTAAACAACTATGTGTTAGCCTTAAGGTCAACATGTGTTGTATACATTATATGACATCATCTCTTCTAGAATGTTTTATGTTCTTTCTTGTATCTCATTGTTATAAACTCAAAACCTTAGAGTTAGCTAAGAGAAAGAATCTTGTATAGGGTTTACACAAGAAAACTCGATAGAGAACTCTGTACAGGATTGTCTACCTTATATACAAATACCTAATGGTCCGTGCGAGCTATTTTTAGCCTACCCTAAACAACCATGTGTATGCCTTAAGGTCAACACATTATATAATATCATCCTTCCAGAACCTTCTACCTTCTTTCATATGTTATGTGACTTGTGACTGTGCTATCTGATGTGACCTGCTGTGTGACAGCGTGATCTTGTCACTCTAACCCTAACCCTAGTTCTAAAAATAGAATAAAAGAAAATAAATCAAAAAGAAAATAAAAAAATGTTAAGTCTACTTTCTTCATTCTTGATACTCATGATTTGTGACTGTTACTGTTACTGTGTCATCTGATGTGGCTGATATGTGACTGAGTGATATTATCACTAATCCTTACCCTAAGTTCTAAAAATAGAAAAATAAAAATAAATTGAAAAGAAAATAAAAAAAAACTAAGTTCACTTTCTTGCGATCTTGACATTATTCCCCCTTCAAGGTTTCTTCTCTGGAGAAACTGACTTCCATTTTTGCCAGTTTCTCTCCAACTTCTTCAAATATTCTTTCTTAAACTTTCCATCTTTCCATCCATATAATATCTTCACCATATATTTTCCTGGTAACTCTCTCCTTCTAAAATTCTTTTCCTCTGCCATATCTAACTTTTTTTGCCTTCTCACTTCTACATTCATCCTTCCCTCAAATTTCTTCAATGCCTTCTTTGCATATTCTAGATCCTTCCTCTTCTCCCACATATTATGCTTTGCTGTAAACTCCTTTCATCTCACTAAGTACTTCTTCATTCTTCTTATTTTTTTATTTAAGATTTTTTCTACTTTCTATTCCTCAACTCCTTCTACTTCAATCAGTTTATCCTCTTCCTCTTTCTATTCTCCTACTTGTTTCTTGTATCGTACTATTTAACTAACATTCACAACCAGATGGATTCTTATTGAGGTTGGCAATCATAATTTGACCATATTAGTAAATGTTGTGGCAATCACTTATCATAATGACAAATGACTGTACAAGACAGTAAATCTCTTAATATTAGATTTAGAGTGGGAAGTTCACAAGAGAACTCAACAAGGAGCCTCTTTTTAATTAGAGTCCTATTTATACAAAGTCCTCATGGTCTGTGCTACTAATAATTAACCCTGCTCTTATATCCATGCTCCTTCTTCATATTTGCCTCAAGGCTACCATGTTATATATATGTGCCCTAATGTCATCTTCTAGATCCTTCTACTACTTTCTAGGCCTATGACATCACATCATGTGACATGTCATGTGACTGCAGTGTCACATATCTCTTTATCTTCCAAAAGAAAAGAAAAGAAAAAGAAAACAAAATCCCTATAAAGTCAGAAAAATAAAATAAAAATTGTTAATGTCCAAAGTATCTTATAATAGTAGATACTACTTTCTCAATTGTTGTAGCAACCACTAGTCCAGTGACCAATAGCAGTACTAACAAGTAAAGCTCACAGTAGGCTATCAAGTAGAAAGTTCACAAAAGAACTTGACAAGAAGTCTCCACTGTATTGCTATCCTATATACTTTTTTACAAGTGGTCTATGCTACAACAATATTCCTACTATGCTTTCTGCCCTGAAGGTCATATGTCTACCTTGTGTTGACTGTGCAGCAACTGTACATCCTGCCCTAACATCCATGTGTTGATTATGTGGTAGCAATATGGTGTATATACTCTCTAACATCATCATCTAGGCTCTTCTAGTCTTGTAGACTCTTCTAGCCCTATAGATTCCTCTAGACTGCTCTAAGTCCTATGATGTTACAAACTCAAGTTCTTAGAGTTGGACAAGTAAATGAACCTTATATAGAGTTTACACAAGAGAACTCAATAGAGAACTCTGTACAGGACTGTCTACCTTATATACTAATTTCTATGGTCTATGCAAGTTATTCCTAGCCTACCCTAAATAACCATGTGTATATCTTAAGGTCAACATGCATATTACACATTGTATGATGTTATCCTTCCATGTGTCATGTGATCTGTGACCAAGTGATGTCATCACTAACCCTAACCCTAAGTTTCTAAAAATAGAAAAATGAAAATAAATCAAAAATAAAATAAAGAAAAACCAAGTCTACCATTCTTGAACTTAACATATGATATAATGTCATGTGACTTTTAGATCATGTGCCCTTCTCTTATCATAGACTAATAAAATACTACTGTCCTATCTATATCTTATCAAAGTCTGTCCTCACTTTATCATTCTATGACATCAATTGTATATAGACCAACATATCAATTTACCAATTTCTTTGCTAGTCTTTCTTTGAACATTAAGTCTTTGGTACTCAACAATACTCTATCTCCTTTCTTCTAGCTTTCGCTCTCTTTTCTTCTCTTTTCTGCTTATCTCTTCATATCCTCTTGTATCTTCTTTAAAGCCACCTCTGCCTCTTTCTGCACTTTCTTCATTCTTTCTACAAATTCCATCACTTTCTCCACTTTTCCTTTCTTTCTGATATCACCTTCTATTCTCAACTCTCTTCCATAGTTTGCTATGAAAGGTGACACCTTTATTGCTGTGTAAACCTTATTGTTCACTACAAACTCTGCTGATACCAACCATTCTGGCTAATCTTTCTGCCTATGGTCTATAAAGAACCTAAGATACTGTTCCAGTTTTTGGTTCACCTATTCCATCTACTTATCTGTTTGTAGGTGGAATGCTGTTGACAATCTCATTTCTATTCCTAACATCCTATTCAACTCCTTCATCAACTTTGCTGCAAACTGAGGGCCTTTGTCTGATATCACACTTTCTAGTAACCCATGCAGCTTTCATACATTATTTCTAAACAACCTTGCTAAACCTTCTACTAATGTTCCTTCTATAGTTGCCACAAAATGTGTCATTTTGGACAACCTATTGTAGACTACCAGGATCATATCCTTCCTGGCTACTATCAGTAGCTTTGTGATAAAGTTTACTATTAGGTGAGTTCATGGCTTCTCTGGTACTTCACTCAGCTTTAGCTTTCCCACTATCTCCTCTGTCCTATTCTTCATTCTTTGACACAAGTTACATTCTTGCATGTATCTTCCTATATCCCTTATTACTTCTGGCCACCAATAGTTTCTAGTGACCAATTCCACCATCATCCATTGACCTCCATGTCCTGCTGCCAGCACATCATGATGCAACTGGATAATCTCTACTCTTAACTCTTCATTCTTTAGTACATACACCTTTCCTTCCTTCAACACCAGATCTCCCTCTATCTGCTACTCATTTCCCCATAGTTTCTTTACCCTTGCCTTCTTTATCTCCTCTACTACTCTAACTATATCTTTGTCCTTACTCCTAGCTTTTTTTATCTTTTCTACTATATCTACTTCAGGTCCTTCTATTACTACTTCTTCTACTCTACAAATCCAATTGTCCTTGATAAATACTTGATTGTCATTATCATTTTCTACATCTATTTTCCAGTCCAGTCACCTACTAAGTCCATCTGCTTTCCCCATCTTTGTTCCTAGAATATGCTTTAGAATGAAATCAAATCTTGACAGGTATAACGCCCATTGGGCTTGTCTACAATTCAGTTTTTGCACCTTCATAAAGTATTCCAAATTTTTGTGATCTGTCTAGATCTCAAACTTAAAACATGTGCCTTCTAGTAAATGTCTCTAGTTTTCTAGCCCTCTAATGATCACTAGCATCTCCTTATTATGAATCTTGTAGTTTCTCTCAGTTTTGTTCAACAACTTTGAGAGGAAAGCTACCAATCTCCATCTACCATCTTCACACTTTATAGATAATACTCCTTCCATAGCATAGTCTGATGTGTCAACTTCCATCCTCATTTTTTTGTCTAAATCCAATGCTGCTAACACTAGTTCTTTTGTGAACCTTTCTTTTAACTTCTTAAATGCTTCTTCCTGCTTTTCCATCCAGTCTCATTTCTGATCTTTCTTTACTAAGTCATGTAAAGGCCTGGCTATAGATGCAAAGCCTTCAATGAATCAACAATAATAATTTGCCAATTCTAAGAACTTCTGTATATCTTTGACACTCTTTGGTTGTGGCCAGTCCAATACATCCTTTACCTTCTCTTTCTCCATTTTTATTCCCTCTGCTCCGATTACTACTCCCAAAAACCCTACTTCCCTCATCTTCCATTTGTATTTCTCTGGCTTTATATATAAATTGTTTTCCTCCAACCTTTTTATTACCTCTGCTACTAATTCATCATGACCTTCTTTATTCTCTGTTCCAACTATCATATCATCAATAAAGGCTGCCACTTTTCCCATATTAATCAAGTCCCTAAGTAATTCATTCATCATTACTTGGAATGTTGCTGGTGAATTCATCAACCCAAAGAACATGACCATGGGTTCAAATAACCCCTTGGGTGTTGTGAAAGCCACCTTCTACTCATCTCTCTCTTTTATTTGTACATTATTATAACTCCACCTCAGGTCCATCTTAGTAAATACTTTCTTTGTACCTATGTTCTCTATTACATCTGATATTAATAGTAACGGATAATTATTCTTAATAGTCTACTCGTTTAAATATCTGTAGTCCTATACTATCCTCTTCTTTCTATCTTTCTTCCTTATAAAAAAACTGGTGCTATCTTCAAGGGTCTGATATACTCTTTCCTCAATTGTTCATTAATAAACTCACATACCTCTTCTTTCTCTTCTCTTGACAATAGATACACCTTCCCCTTCTTTGGCATAAATTCCTTCTTTGTATCAATAGTATGATCCCAAACTTTCCTTGTGGGCATCTTTTCTAACTGTTTCTTGCTAAAAACCTTTATCTACTTGTGGAATTTTTCTGGGACTAGCTTTTTTGCTTTTTCCTCCAATCTTGCTGCTTCTTCTTCCTTATCCCAAATTTCCCATTCTTCTGCTACTCTCTTCACTTCCATCATCTTTTCTTTTTTCTACTTTCTTTTCTGTTTCTCTACTTTCTCTTCTTGTTTCTTTCCTACCTCTTCTTCTTTTTGTTTTTGTCACTCCAGTTTTTCTTGCTTCAGTCTCCATTGCCTCCCACACTTCTCTGGACACCTCATCATCTTCACTTTTCCCATTTTCCAGTCAATTTCAGAATTGTGGTAAGCAAGCCATAACATTCCCAAAATTACTTGCTATTTCTGCCCTCCTATCACATCAATCTCCATCCTCTCTCTATGCCCTTGGTAGCAAATGTTGACTTCTACCATATGCTCGATTGGTCCCTTCTTGTTAAGTGAACTATCTATGTTTTTTATGTATATGGGTCTTTCTAACTTCTTCAATTTGAATCCCTGCTTCCTAGCAAACTCTGAACTCATTACTAATCCTATTGCACTACTATCCAACAATGCCTCCACTGTAATCTCTCTTGCATATCAATCCTTTCCAAGCCAATCTTCACTGTTACTTCTCTCAAGAGGTTCTCTTTGTCAAGATTGCATGTAAATATATTATCTACTACTCTAGAGAGCATTGCAAATCTATTTTTATTTCTGAGATCTAGTTGGAACTTACTAGACCTCCATCCCCATTTAAATTATTATTATTGTTTTGTTCCACCTCCATTCTTCTATTCATATTTGTCCCCCAATTTCTACAATGTTTAGCTATATGTCCAAAACCTCCACATGCATAATAATTTCTATTTATTCTTCTGTCCATATTCATGGTATATAGATTCCTTGGAGGAAACTCTGTCCCTTACTGCTAGGGCCTTGCCATCACTATGTTTATTCTCTCTACTCCTTCCATTGGAGTGGGTCCTGTTGTTACCTGCTGAGATAGCATTTCTTGTCTTCTCTGCCACACTTATAGTCATGGTAATATCTATATCTGTATCTTCTGCTGGTTCGACCTTAGAGCTAGTGCTCTGTTTGTCTCCTTCTTCCCCCTCAGTCTCTCCTCCTCTTTTCTACTCTCCCTCCAATTTCTATCTAAGGCAATGGTTCTCTTGAACCATTGCTCTATTGAGCCAGATTGGTTCTCAGCCTCCATCAGCTTTCTTTTGATTGTCCCATTCATCTCCCTCTTGAACTCTTCTATTAACAGTCTCCCCTTATACCCACTTTCTCTTGCTACTCTTTTGAAATCTTGAACAAACTCTTCCATCATCTTTCCTTCTTGTTCTATCCTTTTTAGCTCCACTATCTTCTATGACTTCTCATCTCCTCCTCCAAACTTCTTTTTTATTTCTATTAAAAATTTCTCTGCTAACTTATACTCTACTTCTCTTGCCCCCAAATCCTCCAACACGTTCTCTTTCCAAATATCTGCTGATCCCCTCTATACATATGAGAGGATCTATAGCACCTACTCTTCCACCATCGTTTCTCTCATCTTCATTCTTAAATATAACCTATAAGCTGAAACAAATTCTAAGACCTTTGATATAGTCCTATCAAATACTTGTGGCCTAGCCACTTCTGTGCTTGTTCCTCCCCCTACTCCCCTTTCTGCTACTGCTCCTCTTTCTAACAAAGCTTGTATTTGAGCCTGCTATGCTGTAAGCTATTCTTGTAACTGCCTGATAAGAACAGAGTAATTATTTTGACTCATGTCATATGGTAGTGGTGGTAATAGTAATAGTAATAGTGGTATAAGAGACAGTAGGGTGGGTAAGGATTGCTCTTGAGCCAAAAGAACTGATCCTGCATTAGACTTGGTTTTTAACTTGTATTCTGAACTTGAAATCTCTGTAAGTATTAGTGGGCTCTCTTCTTGTCCCATCTTATACTGTCTACTAACTACTTCTAATTACTGCCCTACAAAATTCTACACAATTTTGTTCTAAGAAAAATGTTCTACTCTAAGCAGCGTTTTAAGAACCACTGCTGTTCCTTTGTGTAGACAGATCACAAGGGGATCTGTAGCATAAGGCTGATACAAGAAAGATTACATAACACATCCACACAAGGTGATATATCTGAACTATACCAGTAGGCTTTGATGTAATTAAATAGCTAGGCTTCTCCTGCCTAACTAGTATACTCCTTATGCCTAGGGTCTAGCAATTCTTCTTGACCAAAAGGTGGTATTGCTCTTTAGTTGAGGATAATAAAAAAGTAAGTATGAGAGGGTTCTGTGTTGGACAATCTCAGAAAAGGGAATCAAGTTCTAATGTTACAAACTTAAGACCTTAGAGTGGGCTAAAAGAAAGAATCTTGTATAGGAATTATACAAGGGAACTTGATAGAAAACTCTATACAAGATAGTCTACCTTATATATTAAATCCACCTGGTCCATGCTGGCTACTTCTAACCTACCCTAAACAGCCATGTGTTAGCCTTAAGGTCAATATATGTTGTATATGTTGTATGACATCATTTCTTCCAGAATGTTCTATGTCCTTTCCTGTATCTCATGACTTGTGATTGTCACTGTCACTGTGTCATCTGATGTGACTGATGTGTGACCAAGTGATGTCATCACTAATCCTTACCCTAAGTTCTAAAAATAGAAAAATAAAAATAAATCAAAAAGAAAATAAGAATAAGAATAAGAAAATAAGAAAAAACTAAGTCTACTTTCTTGCAATCTTGACAATTCTGGTCTCTTATTTTATCTGCTTGGTGAACATTGCTATTCTTTTTACCTTGGTTATTTTTTTTCTTTTGTTGTTCAGAAGAACCCTTACTTCATAACTGTTGTTGTTGCTGGGAGTTCTTTTTCTTTTTCCACTGAGGGAATTTATCCCTATGTGGGATGCCAAAATGGTAAGCAGTACTAGTAGTATTAGTCCACCTAGAGAATTATGCCTGAATAGCAGAATGTACAACATCTCAGGTAAAGTTAGAAATAGATGTATAGAAGGAAAGGATAGAGATAGAGATAGAGTCTTATGAGTGAGAGATTGCAGATAGAAAGTCATTGCTCTCAAAACAGAGAGAACATCATAGTTGTTCCCATGAAGTCTCATATAAAGATCAAACTCAGCAATTTGGGGAGCAGGATCCCAGTCACCAGAGATTTGAAATATGATTGTTCTCTAGTAATCAGCAAAGATTGAAGCTGGACCAGATATTTCCATGAGGGTCCAAAGATGAGCCCAAAAAGTCTCAGCATTAGGCTAGCTATGCATTATTAAAAAATACATCGGAGTGGACACAGCAACTTCTCACGAAGATATGCTTGTCGGCCAACAGATTGAGCTCTTCCGGTGATGTTTATCGCCGACATCGCGTGACAGAACGGCGCTGGAGAGTGCCAAGACGCCACGTGGCCCTAGGATGATGGCATTGCTCATTAGTGCTGGGTTGGAATGTGGGCTGGAATGCGTTGCATCTACGACACAATATTACCGGTGTGTTTTTCACACCATCAATATTTTGTTGAACATTCATATCCCAGCTATTGAGGCGACCGAGTTGCCCAATGAGGATATGACTATCAGATTGAAACTATCCCTTTTGAATATCACCCGGAACTAATGACCATAAACACTGCTATCATGAAAGTAACAACAACGCTGACAGAAATTTCGAAATGCATTCATCTTTCGTAGAAGTAACAATAACTGTGATCTTACGTCCGCTCATTGTTTTCAGTGATCATATGCCATGATTTTCTCATGACTGGTATTTTGGCGACCCTCGGCGCAATTTGTACTACGATCAGGCTTCGGCAATACTGCTGCCATTTGAACTGCAATGCTGGGTGGCCACTGACTTCTTGGAAATCTGGGGAAAGGTTCGAAATCACACTTCTTCCTCGATCGGCGCTTAGAGCTCACATCCAATAATGGCATGTCATCAAACCTTGACTGGTGGTTACGGCCACTGGCGTTTATTCGAACAGATAAAAGCTCCCTTGTTGATTAAAATTCTTGACACATTTCCTCTCCTCTCCTCAATTATCTGGCCATTACAGGCATATCTGATATTCTGGAGAATACCAAAATCAATCATCGCTCATAGATATAATGGATACTGACGGAATGAACGTGCCTTCCCCCTCCTTCCGCCATGCAGCTCCATGCGCCCCTTGGCCATGGGT
>Ga0157364_1009324_pt1 | contig 10158 bp, 5 predicted proteins | sample AttsexASBM2_FD_111476 | JGI IMG/M metagenome (GOLD analysis project Ga0157364, IMG submission 111476) | Fungus gardens microbial communities from leaf cutter ant in Ribeirão Preto, State of São Paulo, Brazil - Atta sexdens ASBM2 | ecosystem: Host-associated > Fungi > Mycelium > Unclassified ... | reverse complement strand
TAGAATATCTATAATATTTTAATAATGTAAATTTAAAAATTAATTGAATTAATTAATTGAATCAAAACTAATAATAAGAGGGAATAATAAAAGAGGCTAATAAGCCAAGATGGATGGTTATGCTAAATCAATAAATACAACAAAGATCGATTTTAAAACAATATAATAAACAATAGGAATATAGAGTCTAACATTTAAAATTCTTTGTAACGCAAATGAACGTTTTGATCTTTCAAGAAGTCATCCTCAGTGCGATTAACAAATCTTTACTTATACAAATTTTATAATATTTTTTTTATAATAATTAATAATATAAATTTTTATAATAATAATAATAATAATAGTCATTACGGTTTTGTTTTAATCCATTCCTATTCGTATTCATTCTTCTGTCTGAAGTAAAATTGAATTTATAAAATTTCTCGTAAATTGTGTATTGTATGTATATATATAATTATATATAATTATCACATATTATTTATCTAAAAATTTTTAAATGCTTTTATAAAAATAAAAGAATATTTGTGAAGTGATAAAATTCATTAAACGTAATTTCGTTTCCCATTTAATAGATAACGTAAATATCGTTTGTGGTAATTACTTAAATTACATTTTAATTAGAACGATAACACATGACTTGTGTTTGCGTTGGCGTACGTGTAAACATTGTAACCATCGTTATCTTTCGTCCTTGTCACTCATGTCCGCGCAAGCCAATGTTTGCATTTGGATTTGCTATGCGGGTATATAATCGCGGGAGTTTATCTCGTGTTTGATTTATATAATAAAAAGATCGAATATTTTCAAGTCACGTCCAAAAGAAACAAGACAAATATACAGAATATTATTACGAAAATCGTAGAATATATTTTTTTAATTGTAGAGGAGAGTGGGAAAATTTTGCACGTGAATGATACTATTGCAGTATATTAGAATAGTGATAATCTTCCATTTCTCGAATAATAGTCCGATATACATTTAGTGTACATTAAGGTACTATACTATAGATGCACGTTGTAATGTAAATATATATGTAACTATCATTATATTTTCTGATAATTTTGATATAGGGGAGAATGAGAGAAATTGCAAATAGCTGAGGAAAAAGTTAAATAGATAATCATTGATCAATTATAGAAACCTTTATTCAAAGGATATTGGCTTTAAACTGCGCTAATTAAAATTTATATCTTAATATAAACTATATTTTTAAATTATATTTTTAAAAAACGAAATCAATTTGGAATTGCCTCGCACGACGACAGGTAATTTCAAACGGCAAGAGTTTTATCTTTTATTTGGAATTATATTTTTACAATTTAGTTTACAGATAATATATGACTGTTAATTATTGCAGTTTAAAATCAAATTAAAGCTTTTATAAATAAAGACTTCTGTTAATTGATAAATAATTGTCGGCTTTAACTTTCCCCTTAGGTGTCTTCCATTTTCCCTTATACTTTTTCAATATTAAGACCGACAGAATATAGTTTAAAATGACAATGGGATATAAATGTAATTAGATTTAAGAATGAGTTCAATGATTTGTTTTATGGATCCATAGAATTTAATCAGACATGTCTGATTAACGTTTATCCAAACAAAATTATAAGCTTACATAACATAGGTTTACATGTTTAACGTAATCACTACGAATTCAATGTAATGATAATTTGATACGTTATACATCGATTCATCGAGATTACTATCTCACGATACACGTCCGATTATTATTCCACATCCTGTACATTTTAGGCGATATTAAACAGCAAATACTAAAATAAATGTATGTTCTACATGTACCTCATAACAACAACAGATCTTGTAACACAAAATTGAATTCTGAGAAATGTGCTGCGTACCGAATTTGATCATCATAATTGAGATACTAATTTTAAAACATGATCACACGATATCACAAAATAAAATCTAATTCAATGTAGGCAGGTTGATTCATAATTATTATTCTATTATCGCATAAATTAACATGACGTAAATCAATGTAGCATCGCTGCCCGTAAATGTAGACTGTAAATTTGTAATCATCGTCGATTTTCGCCTACGTTGTCGACGACGGACCGATGTTTGCCTCGAAATAAACCACGCGGGAATAGAACCCTGGGATTCATCTCGCGTCTGGTTCAGGATGCGAGAAGAAGGGCGCGAAAGCGTGGAATAGGAGACGAAGGCGAACGAGGTGCGCGGAAGGGTACAGGGAAAAAAGGCGGGAAATACCCTCGGGAGCCCTCGGCAGATTTATGCCGGCCCTGGCTGGCTGGTTGGCTCGCCGGCGCCCCATATACGTTCATCCCTCTCTGGCCATGGCGAAAGGACGAGGACGCGGGTGGCGGGAAGGTTATTCTCTCTCCTCTCTCTCTTTCCATCCTCCCGCCCCCGCAGGCCAAAGGATCTTGCAGGATATTATACGATATGCACCGAAAGTTGATAGATGGCTATTACGTTCCGCTAAGACGAGCGTACCACACCACCGCGAAAATTCTCTCCCTCAGGATTCTCGGTTCTACCATGTGATTTCTCAACGGAAAAAACTTCTCCACCCGCGTTTCATCGCCGTCGTTCCTACGCCCGCAATAATTTTCGATTCTCTCGATAGCGACCCTTCCGAGAACCTGTCAGAAGCCGACTTCTGCGCGCTAATGTCAAAAAGAAGGTTATTGAAAATATTAAGAGAGAGAAGTAGATTTATTAAATGATATTCTTCCTTCACATTTTTAAATCTGACCCGCGCATTCGTCTCGGTTGTTTGATATTCATACTGTTCCCGTTACGTACAATAAGAAATCATTAATGTTCTCGTGCTTGTGTTTATATTGACGGATAAAAAGCGATTTTATATGGAACAGGAATATTCCGTCTTTCTGATGGTGCCTGCTTTTATTCGACGCCTTTCTATTTTATCGGACTTCATACGTAATGCCTGACGAATATGAATGAAGTGTATTGAAATGAAAATATATGTGCCTGCGCGTGATAAAAGGAGACAGTCCAGTTCCATAATGATTTTTGCCGTTTGTCTGTTATTTCCTAGGTAAAGCTACACTCCTTCGTCGAATCTGTTTAAAATTGAATAAATGTTATGAAAAAGGCAAAAAATAAGAGGTCTTTTACGATGATACTACATGATAAATTGTTTCTCTTTTTCTCATCGCGAAAGAACTCCTTTCATCTTCTTCTATTCTGCAATGACATTTGCTATTCAGCAACTCATTCCATACATAGTGGATAATTAATAACCACCGATTCATCTAGTGAAATACCAAATGTATGAAATGTAAAATCTCTTTGGCCGCGATGCATGCACATGGATTCTATCGGAGAAATTTCCAATATATTAATCCTAAATTTCTGCAACCTAATTATTATATCATTATTTTGTAGATATTATTACGTAATTAACGTATTTAAATTTTTGAGATTTCACTATTTACGTAATTAATGTACTTATTAACATATTAAATTTTTGGGATTTTATTATTAAGCAAATTTTATTATTAACTGCAGAGATATGACTCTCTCTGTTAATACCGACAATATTATTAGAATCTGAGAAAAATGCTAAAACTAAATTCTTTCTTCGTTATTTTACCAACAGCTTATATTGCTTTAGTGGACCAAAACATTAAGCGGAGCGCAACGTGGCAATAGATTTACCGGGCAGAAAGCTGTGGGATTATAACAGGATCTTCATCCGGGTGAACCGACCAACGTTAATACAATTAACGGAGCTTTGCTAAGTACCGTAACACGGCCTCCCTGTCCCTTGGACTTGGCCCAAATATTCGCATTGCTACGACGAACCGCGAATCCACGATGAATCAACTTGTCTATGAATTCTATTCACGAATTCTTGAGTTAATTATAGAATTATACAATATATTAATTATAGAATTGCAACGGTTATCAACATTTCATATTATAAGCCATAAACATGAATTATAAACATGAAGAATTTATATAAATTAATTCTATTTGAATTATTATAAACACAAATTTAATAAATTAATGTTGACGATATTTTTTGTAGTCTCTCTGCTCATAAAAATTGAATAAGTCATAATGCATAGCTAGTGTAAAACGACTAATTAACAAATACCATTATTATTACTAAATTATATTATAGTTTATCTGTTTAATCTTAATCAGAAAATAAATAGTTCGAATTCTGAACGAAATTTGAATGGATCATCTTACGATAGTAAAATTTCTTTGTAGTATAGTGCAATAACTGCGATTTCGTTGATGATAAGAGACACCGATATCTTTGGCATTCGAGTATCCTTTGTTCTTCTATCCATTTACGGTTTAGAATGATTCCGATCGACTTCAAAGCCGGAGACCGATGTAGCTCGATTGGACTGTTCCTTGGTTAAAAGCCGTCAAACGATTCATGGGTAAGCTGGTTGATCAGCTCTTTCAAATTTCGAATATATATATGATAAGCGACAAAGCGAGAAACTATTAATAAATTCCGAAAGGAAAGAATTGTTGATAATACAAACATCAATTCTAAACAAAAATAAAATATGTAATCAAAAAAAAAAGTATAAAGAAAAAAAAGATTTAATCACTTTTCACTTTTATCAAAATTATATATAAATTATTATGTTTTGTTTATTGTAATAATTATTTTTTAGTTGATGTAAACAATTAAATAGTAATAGTATATTAAAAAGATGAAAAGATTAAATATCCTGCAAGAAAAATGTACGTTATATCTTCATTACAGGCTTGATAACTGTTATCGTGAAAATTCACGCCTGCTACGCTCTGGTGTAAATCAGGATAAGTGACATGTAATGGCTCTTCGGATAATTCCGGAACTTCTCATACCATTGAGTGCTGGATGGCAGCATTGAAAGCAAGCGAATGTCGAATCACGTAGTAACATAACAATGAGACAATTCCACTAACTTAATCGCATGATTGAACGGAGTTTAATCACGAAATTGTAATTCGATAATCGACAAATCTGGCTAAATCAGATTCCGCAAAATTTCGGAATTATCGAAAGAGATCTCACGAATAGTCGCTTTATCTTGAAAACTTTCTCGCATTTTTAACAAGGATTGCGAGAAAGAAGTAGTATTTCTATGGTCGTGAGTTACTTCTGCAATCAAGGAAACTGTATCGGTGTTAATCGACCGACCTTTGTCTGCTGTACGTTTTCTTAGAACAAGCATGTGCAAGTGCAACAATCGCGTTCTCTATCGTCCGCACGTGCGCCTCATAGCGCTATAGGAAATGGAAGCGTTTCGCCTTCCAGGCAGCGAGATTAGTATCTGCGACGCTATAGAAATGAAACGTTACTTATTTCATATCCGACACGGACCGCTGCGGTGTATTCAATGGCGCGGAGATGTCGCGCTTCCGGCACGTACGCGCCTCAGTATTGTTGATAAGTCACCGTGCCTGACACCGTACAGATATCGCGAACAAAACGCGAAATCGATTTCCACCCCTCGGGAGACAGAAACGAAATTCCGCGCTATGTTCCTACGGACATTTCAGACACTTTAAATGTAGTCATGAAAAATTGTCGGTACAATTCGGAGGAATATTCGCGATGGAATTCGATTCACTCGATTTCGAATCGACTAGCGGGCGTGCGAGGCAACGCGCGATCGACATTTGAGGATGTCTATGAAATATTTAACGGCCTCTGCGAATGTCTATGATTTAGTTTTTCTTCTCCTGGGTATGCCGTCGACGTGTGAATATTTACAATTCCTGAAGAAGAATGCTGCACGCAGCATGATACGTGAGATGAATAACAATTTCACAGAAGAAATATATTCGTACTCACTGAGGCGGGATAGCTTGTAGGCATCCGCGGTATTAATTACGTCCACAAAGGCTTGTAGTTCAAACTTGCGAGTTGTAATATTCTGGTTGTGGCTCATCATTGCGAATTTGAAGGCGTTCTGTACTTCGTCGGTACCTTGCTCAAAAATGGCACCTGTAAGCAGAAGATAATGTAATTAAATATTATGCACGTGTATGCAATAATAAAGAAAGAGATTAGTATTATTGACTCTCTGTTTGTAATTATATTTTTTGCTCTCTCCGTCTGCAGTTTGAGCTTTTTTGTCCAACTCCAAGTTTTTTTTTATTATTCTAAAATCTCTCTTTCTAAAATCTTTGAAATGGAATATAACTCTAAAGAGTGACAAAAATTCCAGTGATAATTGAGCCAGTGTTGAAAAGGAGTGACTCCATTGTCAATTTTTAATAAGATATCACTCTTTAGAGTTAAAGATTTTAAGCTTTAAAAAATATAAAGAAATTAAATAGATTTTTTTAACCAAAATGTTTATTTAATAAAAATTGAAATTCGAGCAAAAGTGATGGTAAAAGAGAGTGAAATTTTGCATATATCAAAAAAGATATAATGTAGATATTGTAAATGAAAGGTTAAAGTTGTATTTGTTAAAAATAATATCTTAAGTGAGTAAGATAAATTAGAAGACATTTTATATAAAATATAAATATCCGCGGAAAATGATACACAATTAGTTATGTAGATTTCAGGAGATAGTATTTGCAAGTTTAATAAATGTCGCGAGGAAACGCGATTATCCCGCCCGCCGTGAAATCGGATGTGATAATCCGACGCGACACCCTGTATCGGATGTCTGACGTGCGGCGCTCCGTTTACTACCGGCTCACATACGGCGCAGTGATACAAGCCAGCGTCTGTTCAGGCAGCGACTGCATACGAGGTCCGTGTAATTACACCGTTCCATTCGGCGTTAATAGTCGGTAATATGTACCAATATTAATGTGTCATGTAATTTACCGTAAACCAATTACATGTTCGATAACCTGCTGAATCTATTTCTTGAACTTAATAATGCTTGATGCGATTATTATATACATCTGAGTCAGACATAAAGTCAGAGCCCCGTGGAAATGTTTGCGATCCCGATGAAAATATTGACGTCGTCACTGTAAAAATAATATGGCTACACGCATTTATCAAGCTATTTATTTCACGTCAAATGTATCGCATATTCCAGATGCTGCTGTCGATGAAGTGATCGATGATACGCTAACACGGTATGCGTCGTATAATCGAGTAACTGTCAGCGCTGAATACTGCACTTTGTGTCTTCGTTATTCCGAGCATCCGGCGTTACCATTAATATCTAGTTGGAAAAGCTCGTCTGCGAGTACGCGGATTTTCGTCTATAAAATGTATACACTTCTCCAAGTTAGTTGCGAATGCAGAAAAGGAGCGACGAAGAACGGGCAATCGTGCGAATTGACAAACTTGTATCGAAATAATTTTCGTTACGACTTTCAAAGTTGTAACGCCGAACGTCGCTGTGCCCGGGAGCTGTTTTTCCCCGCCTGTACAATGAGAGAACTTTTCGCGGAGAATAAGATACGCTCCGAAGTGTTACACGATATTATGGCGCACCTTTCCCCGTTTCATTTCTTTCTACTTCCGCCTGTCTGCCTGCTTGCCTGCCTGTATGCCCGTCACACGTGGATTTTTCTTTGCTTTTATGAGAGCATCTAATTTCGCAGTTCACGCCGCGCCTCGTGAAATATCGGTGGGAAGTTCAAAACAAAGTAGTATTACGATTCACCCGGAATCCCGGCCGACAGTAAACTGGAAGTGGACAGGATATCGTGCCGCACAATGTCGCAGGACGTGATTTCATACTTTACAGGACGAACACAGAGATATTGCTTTACACATAATCCATACAGTTATTAACTCTTCGGCATTGTACACGGTGCACAATGCGCTGGACAAAGAATCATTCTCCCCTCAATCTCCTTCTCAAAATTACACCATTAAATGCGCATACAATAAACGTTTTTGTTCTTCATTCATTATATTCATTATATTGTTAAAATAACTATTTGTGTTAAATATAGTTATGAGATATTAGATTGTTAAATAATTTGTATTAGTCGAAAATTATTAACATAATCGGTTTAATTTATTTGTTTATGCTTTATAAAAGTGCGTGCATCAGATTTGAAAAATACAACTACTGAAAATACGCTATTAAATTTATAGTGTCAAATTTAACTCAATTTAAACTGTTTAACTTCCTTGTTATAATAAAATAACGATTTATCGAGTAGGAGCAGTGACGATTTAAATTTAACACTATAGATTTGACAGTGAATGAGATGATGAAGAGACAGCAGATAATATTCATTGAAACTGAATACTATTTTATATTAATCGTCCTTTTTCAACATCGATAAATTAAAATCATGGTACAGTAGCAGTATTCCAAATGAAATTGTCACTATTAAATACTGAATACTGTTTCCCGAATACTTCGTATATTTTCGTATTTCGTTGAATCCGTGTATAATCTGTGAATATTTTATAGGACGTGCACGTGTCAAGACACGAGGCGGGCCGTCGTTTTACGAGGCGCATAATTTTATTATCTCACTGAACGTACAGAAATCCACGGACGAGATACGCGCGGCAATCTGAGCCATTATGCTCGCTACACACACGGGAAACCGCCACAGAAAGAATCTCATTGTAATTCGGACGACACAGTACGATTATACCACAATAGCGTCGCTAATTTCTCGTAATTGATATCCTAGAACCGCTTATAATTTGCTTCCACCTTAATTCGCGGTTTACCTCTAACGGAATTCTTATCCCTTGAATTTGACGATATTTAAACTATCGCGCATGAAATTATCGGAACGACGATAAAAGGAGATTATTATTGCACACGTGTGCTTAATAATTAGCATACAGTGTAGGCGATTACGCCTTTGAAGCGGTTTTATGCTGTCCAAGCGAGACAGGAGATTAAACTGAAAGACGTTCATCGTGTGATATGGTCAGCGTGATACCAAACGCTTCGCTAATATCATTTGATTAAAATACTTGAAAGAGCGAGAAAGAGAGAGAAGGGGAACGAGCAGGAATTCGATCTCATGCTGTGTATAATACGCTCTTCCGCTCGTTTTCTCGTACTCATCCTTTCCACAAATACGTCGACGCCGATATTTGCTGAATATCTTTGTCGATATTAAAATTGTTTTACATCGCGAGCCGTTCCGCTAATCAAGACAAAAATCGGCGTCAGCGAAAATATATCCGTGTAACTGGATTTGTAATTACAATAAAATCCGCAAAGCCGCGTTACCGCCAGCATCGCATTAAGCTAATATTAATTAACCGGCTCTTCGTTTACTGTGTCAAAAGCGGTGGAAATTCGCGCGCAGCAAAAATTTTGCCGACTACGAAATAATCGCAATTAAACAAGTAGCGTTACGTTAAATTTATGCTCCAATTCAAATATTTTGCGAATCTGGTGCAGATGAGTAGTACGCAACATGCTAAATTGAAAAGAATAACGTCGCGCAACTTCTAGATTAAAAATGCACACCCTTGTTACGTCGGCAACAGTTGGAAGTTTGACGAGTTTTAGCGATAAACCTATATCACTATGATATAGGTATTTATGATGCATCCTAGCAAACTCGGTGAATATATTGGCTTTTCCTTAAATACGACGTACAAAACTTGGGCGGTAAATCACTACGTGCAGCGCGCTTATTACAGCCAGTAGTATTCTTATTACCGGCCGACGAGAGCCGCCAGATTAATTTAGATCGCAACCGTATAATTAAACGATGAATATTGCCGTTTGTTGTAAAATCGAAATACCAACCGCTAAACTCGATTTCCTCAACGGAATCGTTTTATATGCAAAATATGAGGCTATTAGTTTCTTCTGTGAAGGCGCACGTTAATGCATATCGGGCATGCAAAAAGGCTTCGTTTAAATATTTCAAGTATCTTTACACGTATGGAGAACATCTGCAGTCCGTGATAATACAAGTCCGGCGGGTCTACGTAACCCTAACGATATAATACTCGGACAGATTTCGTTTGTCTCTGTTGGCGAATGGCGTACGAAGACAACGAGGCGTAGGACGGGATAATATAATAAAAGGCAAGAATTTTTGAGTTCCCGATTATTTCGACAATATCTCTCTCCACGTAACTTTCATGCGTAGACATACGCACTGACGCATTATGCTGATACACCGAGTGCCTTTAAATATCGTTTTAAAGGTACCTATGTTTATCTTGCCCGCGTTGACAGGTGGAGCGCCGCCGCGCGTCTATTGATTGGT
>Ga0157364_1009323_pt1 | contig 10158 bp, 7 predicted proteins | sample AttsexASBM2_FD_111476 | JGI IMG/M metagenome (GOLD analysis project Ga0157364, IMG submission 111476) | Fungus gardens microbial communities from leaf cutter ant in Ribeirão Preto, State of São Paulo, Brazil - Atta sexdens ASBM2 | ecosystem: Host-associated > Fungi > Mycelium > Unclassified ... | reverse complement strand
TATATAGAATATATATATATATATATATATATATATATATATATATATATATATATATATATACAAATTTGTATTACATAATTCTTCTAGAGGACAGAGTAGAAGATAAATTCTTTGAAGAATGAAAGATTTTCTCTCTTTTTCTCACTAAAGATTGTCGTTTTCGTATTAAGGTTATGCATTCTGCAATCTATTCGATTTACTATCTATCTATCACGAGAACGATGATCCTCGGCACGATTCAGAACTGTATAAGAGCTCCTTGTTCGTATCGCTGCTCTCCCTATATATACATATATATATATATATATATATATATATATATCGACAGTTTTTCAGAGAAAATGGAATATGACAATGGTGTGGCGGCAGCAAGGGCGGTGTTCGTGCAAATCAATCGAACCGTTCTACGTCGAGTCTCGTTCGTCTCTTGTCGCTTCCGCTTGTCTTGGCCTTCACTCTCGTCTTTCCTTCTGTGAGCAGTGCGAGCACAATGTCAGATTCGCAAACCAAGCGGATTTACTGCGCTCAACAGATAAACATACCATCGACGTTCCCACACATTCTGAGACTATACGCGAAGGCGGCGATTCGCACGCAGCCGAACGATCTTCTACGATGGACCGCCATGTATTTCCGCGCTCTAGCGAACGGCGAGGTGCCTCCAGCGAAGGTACATTCCTTTTTGTGCAAACACGTCGTTCCCGCGTCAGTCGAGCTCTGCGATCTCTTTTTCTATTCGTATTACCTTCCCTCGCGGATCCATTATTCATCATGCAACATGCGCAATTTTATGTTATAAAGAAAACTTATCTTTGAAAAAAATCAACAAGGATTTTAAACTTTTCGAGAAATTTCAAAATTGAACTTCCGCGCTATACACTGAAAGAACAATTTTTGCTATTTGTAACTATAATTACGTATTATTATAATTATGATTATTACTGCTATAATATTAGTACCTAATAATCATATGTACAGTTAAATAGCAACAAATATATAAGTATAGTTGAAAATCTAATATATATATATATATATATATATATATATATATATATAGAGTATATAATTATATATAATTATATAATTATTTTAACCACAAAAATGGTTGAAATTACCATAAAAGTGATTCAAATTACTATAATTTTATATAGTCATTTGAATCATTTTTATGATAGTTTCTTTAATTAATTACATTTTTATAGCGGTAATAATCATAACTATAGTAATATGTAAGTAATTACAGTTACAAGTATCTACTAATAATTTTTTTCTCAGTGAAGAACTCCATCTCGGAAAATTTTTTTAATTGTAATCTATTTCTCGCTTTAAAACAAGTTTTCCTTGAAGAAATATAGAAGAGATTAGATGTGTAAATATTTAATACAAAAGAGGAAAGAGAAGACGATAACTTTTTTGATCATTACACACAAACATCCTGCGCAATGTTATTTGTCGTTATTATAATCCAATTTTTACTTTTTTCTTCTCATTCATTCTTTAAAACTCAGCAGAAATACTCTTATTAGAAAATATTTCTAAAAATATTTTGTACCAGGAAAAAAATTAATGAAAATTCCATGCGCGCCAATCGATCTATTACATCGCTCTTGCGAATATTCATTATTATATTATTCGAAAAGCAGGTCAAAGTAAGGTACATTCATCTCCGGAGTTCGTCCATCCGCGTTCTTCCAATGGATGTCTGTAATTATAAGTGTAATTCTAGTGTAATTCTAGTTGTAGTAGGGATAACAGTATTAAAGAGAGTTAGAAACCGGTGCGCCGCGCGATCATTCTCTCTAACACAATTGATCGATAATTAAAAATTAAAACCCGTGGCATCAAATATGTTTAAGAATTATGTGAGAATTAATTTTATTAAAGCTATATTAAAATTCTTAAATATATTCAATATATTGTTCGTAAATTATTTCTGCTGTAATCATATTAACCACAATATCATTATTCTCGTTATTAATAGATATCATTTATCATTATTCGTGCGTTATTGACAAATTTGCAAACTTTTCATGTAATGCAATTTAATGAATATAATTATTGCATAGGTTGACGAAATTAATTTTATAGCCAATCAAGTTCTTTACAACATCATATCGATTGTCATTATTTTTAATTTTATTTGTGCACAATTTATTTTTGTAGATATTAAATGTTCCGTGAAATTTCTGAATTTTGTTAACTTTGACTTGTTACAAATTAAATATATATTATCCTCTTAATGAAAAGTTTACCTCAAATTAGCTTTAATGGACGTTATTCTATCTTTTACTCAAAAGCTTGTTTTGCTAAAGCTTTTTAACGTTAAATGTTAAATAACTCTTCAATTATACTATGGCTTAAATGTTCGCAAACGCGAAATTGGTTTCAATTTTGTCAAATTACACGTCGCTAAAGTTATATCAATGTAGCCTCTCATGAAACATCCAATATACTATATCTCTTTCTCTCCCCCCCCTCCCCCCCCCCTCTCTCTCTCTCTCTCTCTCTCTCTCTCTCTCTCATATGATGTTCGTGCATTTTACCGATTAATTTACAGCGCGTGTAATCTAATTTGCAACTATTATTCACAACAATACGCGCACGCGTCATCGTTATCATTGTTAACTGGAATTCCTCGTTTATCTGTGGCATATCACGTTACCGCGTAACTGACACGCGATACCTGCTTATAGCACAATACTTGCAACGTACGCGCGCGCGCGCGCGAGCGCGTGTGTGTGTGTGTGTGTGTGCGTGCATGTTGCTTTCAGAATAGGAAGCGAAATGAGAGAAAGAGAGAGAGAGAGAGAGAGAGAGAGAGAGAGAAAGAGAGCGCTGAAGACAAATATCAGCGTAATTCGTGCTTCTGGGAGCGAGAGGCGTTTCGACAGAAATGCCACGCGACAGGCGCGTCTAGTGCTGCAGGTGAAACCGATTCGTAATAGTTCACATTGCGCGAAGGGCATTATCGATGACCAGGCTATGGCCGATTGGTAACTGACCGTGAATAATCTCAGCCGCCACGATATTGTCCCTATAGGATAGATTGGAGTATCCATCCTTTATACACCCCTCGGGCATCACGCCCGGCTATCTGAAGACCGTGCTCAACAGATTTGGTCACGTGAACAAGGTCTGCCTGAGAGCTCTCCTGCTGGACTGCCAAGGGTTGGATTTACCCGAGATGAGTCTTTATCGGCTTTTTATAGTTGCTGGTTTATTGGAGGATAAAGAGTACTGTGATTTTTATCGATTCCTCGCGGTCGCCTGTGGATTTTTAGGAAATGTGAGTTATAAGCGTCACTGGCGGAACAATATCTTTTCATGGCGTATTTCGATTGTGTCCTGATATTGGGATCGGAGAACGTGATGGATTTTTCTCTCGGTTTTTTGTTTTTCGTGAAAATATCACGTTTTTTCAGAAATATTGCTTTTTATCAATCCATTAGCACGTATCATTGTTACATTATGCTTTGTAACATAATATACATATATTGGAAATATCTGTTATTGTGGAAAGATACATTTTTATATTTGCGAGAATTTCTTAAACATAAAATTACAACAAACTTTATTTTATTATTAAATTAAAAAAAATATTTAATTTGTATTTATTATATTGGATTGATAAAATCTAAATGAATTGTTATATACATATATTCAGTAATGGAATTATATAACAGAATGGAAAATGGAGTTATTGGCTAATATGTGCTGTAAAATTTTACATTGTGAAAGTTACAATTAGAACAACTAAAAATGTGACAGCGATATTTACGGGACACCAATTTATATGAACAACATCTGTCAACTTTTTAACTTTTAACATAACAGTAATAATAGAAGAGCCATTAAGTGTATTGAACATTCACGATAATAAAACAATTCGGAATCACAATTGATTAAAAGATGCAGTAATACCTTGCTACATCATATGCATTACAATTGATATTGTTTAATCCTTTTGTGAGAAATACAAGATAAAATAAAATTACAACGAAAACAGAATTATTAGAATTGAACAAGTGAAATATTTGTCCGGATTTTTCATTCTCAACACGTATATCGGTAAAATGTATAAAATATATTAGAAATATAAAAAAAGAAATGAAATTTGAAATTTTTACATTTACAAAAATTATAAAACAAATATATCTTCTTTTCTGCGTTTTTATATACAGCAGTATATCTTACGTTTACGTTAAAAGAATTTAATCAATTTGGAATTAAGTGAATATCATCATTAGAGTATGGTTGTGGTTATAACTTACGCTGTGTTACGACCGCTCTAGAATCTCCTCGAGACGATGATATACGTATGCGAGCTACTAACGCACGAGCCGAAAGGCGGCTCGGCCATGATACCCTTGAGGATTTTCCTGGATCTCTACGGATATCTAGCGGATCTCGATTGCAGTGGCGAGCGTCGCAAAGTTGAGCGCGTTGATTCCCCGTGTAACACGGCAACGTCTGTCTTGAAGCCGTCGTCGTCCGGCAATGATTTGACGACAAGAGCTCACAACTGTGAGTTCGCAGCGGAAAAGGTATCAATCAGTCGCAGCATTTCTCTTCCGGTTAAATAAAATATCTGAGATGCGATTCTCGTTTACTAATGGGATAATCTTTCGCTTTATCTCATTGGATTGTGAAAAAAATTGCTTCAGCGTTAATGAGATAGTTCTGGAATATCTTATTTTCTTCCACCGTCCGATATTTCTGTCAGAGGATTTGCAATTTTATTAAGAAATAGGTATAAGAGTCAATGGAAGGAAATGTGCAAAGTCCCAAAAGCTTGCAGAAAATTCATGAGAAGTGAGCACGTAGTGTCGTTTTCATAAAATCATAAAATACAAAATTATATATAACTATATATAACTTTAATACCAAAATGCTCGAGAACGAGCATTGTATTTGTCAAAGATGCAGAATGATTCGTGTATAATGTTTGATTGATATATATATATATATATATATTACATACAGCACAAAGATATCTTCTCAGAAATAAACAGCTCACACATATATTTGTCGAAATAATATAAATAGACTTGACTCTCTTATATAGATGGTTAGTATGATTCCAAACGGATTTGACATTTATTTATAACTCATGCAAGTATTATAGTGGAGCTATTTAGATTAAAGCACACATAACGTGTGCTTTAACCGAGCGCTACATTGTAGTTTTGTGGATATAATTATAACAAAGTTATGACCGTCTTTCTCTGAAGAGAACAATGCAAACCGGTTCATGTACGTCTGCATATTTTATAATGATTTAATAATTACAAGGTGCATTTTCATTTATTCGGTATGTTTGAAAGGAAACTTTATCGTTATGACACAAATTCACCTTTATTAATTATAATATAATTTAGCAATATTTAAATAACTGATTAATTAAGGCATTAATATGACATGCTAATAATTCTCTATTTTGACGCATAAATATTAAATTGATACATACATTTAGTATTATGCTAAAATAAATAGATCGCAATATACGTTGGACTCGTGATATGGAAGTTACAGTTGGGAAATTACAGGCATGTAATAACGTGCGCGTGATGAGTAAAATTTAATAAATTTTCGGAGTAAAATTTTGCCAATAAGCCTGCGTATGCGCGGAGTAAGCTGCTTTTGCCGTACAATATCCACTCTGGACTGCTAACTACTTCTCATTACAAGCAGTGCTGCATATTTCATATACGCATTTGCGTTTCGGACTCGCTTTTTGGGGCAAGCGCAAAATTAACCGGTTCATATGAAGATTACGGAAAATATTAACAACTCCGCGTAACTTTGTACCGAAGTGACTTGGAAATTTCTGAATTAATGTGAGTGATCGTGGACTTTACTGTATGCAGCACCACGATAATATAAGAAGATTATAATCCACGCTATATAAAATACATGCGTTAAATTAAATCGCGAATATTAAACACATGTATGTTGGAATATGTATTTGATAAGATATTAATTTTTTAAGTATTTGTATACGCTTCTGAAAATAGTTTATGAAGATTTTATTGGATATTTTATAGAAATTTTATAATATTTCGATAGCATTAGCATCGTTAAATCTTGAAATTTTTGCAGTATTAGAAATTAAAATAAAATCTTGTCAAATTTTGTCAAATACAAACTTCAGTTACATTTATTATTTTTTAACGAGAATATTGACTTAAATATTAAATGTGATAATTGAAATGCATCGCAAAGGATCATCATTAGCTTTGTCGAAATTACGTTAAATCGGGACAGATAATTTCCGTCTGTCTACATCTCAAGACATTTCGACTTTATTGGGGGTGATCGACTCGTATTCAATCAAGCACATATCAGGAAGAGGCGAGAAGCTCTGATGAGGATGTTTGCGGGAAAGCACTTCGCGAAAAGCAACCTTCGGAAAGCCTCGAGATCTGGAAGGATTATGGGGATGACCCGGAGCACTCCGACATCGACATAGTGTTGGCGAGACAGTTTGTCGCCAGCGATAAAACTGAAATTGAGATCGAATCGATTGACGGTCACGTTCTCCGAGGAGAGACGAGCGAGGTATGTTGGGAAAACGCCGGAAAAACGATCAGTCACTTTGAATTTTGTGACCTGGCGATTACGTCATAAAATATCCCACCAGTATTTTCGATCTGTGAAAAGTAGACTTTGATCTCAATAAATCTACTATATGTATACCTAATGATAATACGTGTAAATAAGTAACGTTTAAATGTTTTTAAATATTTGAAAATCGTTTGACAGTGCAGTCTATATGTAAAAATTTTTATTTTATTTTATTTTATTTTTTATTTAACCATTTATTTACTAAACAGCGAATATACTGTGTGCGAAATTCAATCGATTTTGTTTTGACTGTTACATCGTCGTTTATTAATTGTCTTGATGAAAGTCGAATATCTGTTTAGCCAGCGGTCGAGATGAAGTTTAAACATCTCACTTCTTCGATTATTGATCACAACGAACGTAATAGCGTTGATACTAGTAGCGTTGATGTGCAAGAGACAACTGATGACGCATTCGAGTTTAACTCTGAGAGCGAGGAGAAGAGACTCGTGAGGGAAGCGATTGATTATGAAATTGCGACTACTTTGATCGATCTTAAAAACTCGTCGGAGATCTGCCAATGCCGCAGCGAACCTGAAAGCGACCAGACGCCATCGCCCGATCCGCTGAAAGAGTTCCTGAAGAGGATGCGGGCGGAGATAGAAGCGGGTCGTCTGGAAACAATCTTCCGGGTATCTGGAATTGGTCCGCCGGTGTCATCCAAGCGTGTAACAGTTGTTGGGTTGTGGCTGACGGACTGTGCGCGTCGTCAAGAGGGTCTGGTCGGCCCGCGTAATATCCGCCACTTTCTCTGCCCGAATCTCGACGATATTGTCGAATGTGATAGCATCTAACTATTGCAGAACGTTTTATTACAACATGTCGTTTTTATCAAATCAATCATCAAAGTGATTTTTTTGTCACAATATCTTTTTATAATATTATTACTCATATTATACTCGTGTATATATATATATATATATATATATATATGAAGAATAATGAAGAGAGTAAGAACTAAGTAGAGAGTAAAAGCTTCTCAATGTTGGAAATTATTCGTATCTCTTATTAGAAATAAAAAATTATTGCATTAAGTATAATCACAAAAGTGTTATATTCTAGCGTATCACAATCTTAATAATTTCATATCGAATAATTTATATATCGAAAAAATAATAAGTTCGATCTACTTTTAATATGATATTTGTAATTATTACATATAATATACAAATTAGCCTTCTATTACAGTCTATATTGCATTTTATTTTGTTGTATATCATCGGTGTTGTATAATTGCCTTTGATTTGTAATTATGCATATGGTTGCGGTTGACATCATGATATAATATCGAATGTTTATCTGGTAACTATTATTATAGGATGTAAAAGGACGAATAAAGCTATAATAGCTTGTGAAAAACACGCGCAGCATTAAATTGAATGAATCGTTGCATTCACAATTTTATGTTTATTCGTGTTTCTGTCTTGTTACACATATGAGAGAAGTACTAATGGAGCAAACAAGTAATAGGAGAAAAGTAATAGATTTTCCGATGACGAGACAGATTTTATACACGTATAAAATCTATCTCCTTCAGAATCGGAAGTGATCGATGTTCTTCGGAGGGTCTGTTATTTTCCATAACCGCCAACATGCGTTTTGTCAATTCGTCGTATCGACTATCAACTATCGGCAACAACAACTCGACAATCGATTATTGGTTGAGTTATTATTGGTATCACGGTTTGCACAATATTGACGTATGCCGGTCAGATCCAGGGTTCATAACCCACTCACTCTACTCACGCCCACCTCTTCTAGCCCTATGGGATTTACTTTGATATCAAACACCATCACACGATCGCGCTATCGAAACAAACAGTGTACGACAAGCAAGTGTACTGCATTCACTTTAAGGGTAGTGCAAATGGAGACTGTCACTCTCGCCACTTCGACTACGGGGAAAAAATCCAGTCGAAGCTATACAGAGGCTGGTTGATGAGGTTTCGTTTGTTTTCAAGATGAGAGTATCCATTTAAATCTGCATTCGAACTTCCTCTATGGAGAAGTTTGCTTATATAGAAATGCTATTTCGGAAACATCTATTTTTGGTGCGTCACGAAAAATAAAACATTCTCTCATCGTGAAAATAAATTTTTGAAGTTTTTTCGCATTATGATTTAGTTGATAAAACGCAATTTTTATCGAAATTCGTAAAATATGATTATTCATTAATTGATTGATTTTATTAGCGGTGAATTAATTTTGGATTAATATTCGTCGTTTAGGTAGATCATTCTCTAATTAATTTTTTATAGTTTAACGACACATAGTACATTTTTTTTCTTTTCAATACACGCGATTGTTGATTTATCCCTATCTTTCTAAAAAATTAGATTTAGCTTTAACTATATATATTATATTAAAGATACTGGCGCGCAACTTCGCTAGTATTTGTGTGGCGTTCTTTTTTTGGACATGGGTACCCAAACCTTGAAGAACAAAGGAAACCTTGATAATTTTCTCTTTAAAACTTGGTTTTGTTATCTTGAAGCAGATTAATTCCATCGCAGGAAATGCAAATGTCCATGGCACAACGCAATAGTTGCCTGTTTCGTACGCCAAGCGTAACCCGAGCGATTAGATGGCTTAAAAATGAAATGGAGTACAAGGACGAAGATTCTCGTTATACTGTATAAAAGGGAATCGTTTCTTCTACGATTCGTTAGAACGACAGAAGGATTTCGTCGCGATGACTTCAACTATTGTGCTGTTTTTCGTGCTTTTATTACTATCCCAGAATATCCGCGGATGGCATATCGCATTTCCGAACAACAGTGAGATTTCCGTCAACGATGAACTTCGCGAAACGTTCCAACCGGCTTTTATATTTCCAGGTAGGATTTATTCAATATGGTTTTATCAATGCAATCATATATACAATTCTATTTAACAAAGAAGTTTACGATATCAGAAATAAAAATTCGTACAATATACGATTAGGACAAGATAATTCATTTCGTTCGTATTTGACAGAATATGTTAAAAAACTGTATTAACTCTTCTTTTATTCATACAACTTTTTGAGAACTTTTATCATTTGTTTGAATTTTTATCAGGGACCAAATGGTGCGGCAGTGGTGATATAGCGGATGGCCCGGACGATTTGGGAGTATTTGCAATGACTGATGCATGTTGTCGTGAACATGATAATTGCAAAGATATAATCCACCCGATAGAGACTAAGCATGGCTTGATCAATTCTGCTTTTTATACGAGGTGAATCTGTTCTTTGGAACAATATTTTTTACGTCAATTTTTTTATTTAATAAGATGGTAAATTAGAACTGAAATATTACTTGAATTTTGTTGAAAATTCTTATATTCTTAATTTTTCTTCCAAAATGCATCAGGAAATACAAAAGTCAAAGTTCATTGATATCTTCGAATCTTTGGTATCTATAGCATATTTGGTATCTTAGTATATTTTTATCCATGGATATTTACGTGTGCGCGCGCGCGCGTATGTGTGTGTGTGTGTGTGTGTGTGTGTGTGTGTGTGTGTGTGTGTGTGTGTGTGTGTGTGTGTGT
>Ga0157364_1009321_pt1 | contig 10161 bp, 5 predicted proteins | sample AttsexASBM2_FD_111476 | JGI IMG/M metagenome (GOLD analysis project Ga0157364, IMG submission 111476) | Fungus gardens microbial communities from leaf cutter ant in Ribeirão Preto, State of São Paulo, Brazil - Atta sexdens ASBM2 | ecosystem: Host-associated > Fungi > Mycelium > Unclassified ... | reverse complement strand
TTAATGTAATATATTATAAATGTTAATTTTACTAAAGAAATATACTTTCACAATTTGCTCATGAATTGTGTCAGTGTTACATTTTTTTATATAATAATTTTTTATAGTTGTGTTACTTTCTAATATATTCATCTTATGTTAACACAGAAATTAATATTATTTAGGATACGTGAAATATATTTTTATCACAAATTTTTCAACGATTTATTTTCGAAAAAAGAGAAAATAATCGATATTTCGATTTAATTATTTATATATTATAAAATGGAAAATCTTAGAAAATGGTCTTATTATGAATTTAAATATTTATGTATTGTAATCTTAACTCGTTGCATCTTATGTCTCCGGTAACGTTCTTTGCGCTACTTTGCCTCGTGAATTATTTTGAATTTGGGACGATCGGAATACGTCGTTTTGATGCCATTCTAGTTAGAAGTGTGACAGCGATCGGTCGGGAGAAAATCTAACGGTACCGGCAGCGAGCCCGGCATTAACTCGCCTACATTGCCGCGATATTACGTCCTTTCGTTTCGTAATGCTCCGCGTTTCGTAACCGAAACGACTAGCGGTTCTCACCGAGAACGATTATCCGCATGTCGCTATGAGATTGGCAGCCGGCGATCACATTCTTGAAGATTCATGGATGCATTTTGTATGCGTCTTCTTGTCGCCTCAGGAAAGTCGTGGCGGTTTCCGTAATATGATACGATGCGATTTGCAATAAGATCGGGCGAATAAATAAGTTAATTTGCAATAATAGATTCGACGATCAAAAATTTTATGTAAACTATCGATTTAATTAAAAGTTCTGTTGTAATTGTGTTTTGACTAAAAATTCAACGCGCAGTTTGCAGGATTTATATGTATAGTAAGTATATATAAATTTATACTATTAATTATTTAAGCATTAAAGATCCAACTTGACTGTTTTTATTTCCTTTTTAATCAATTTTGATGAGATTTTATTCCTTTTATTTTCTATTTGTTGTGAATTCATATTATGGTCTTAAAAGAGAACTTTGTTTAATATTTTCTATTTATATATAATAATATAATGTAACATATATGTACATATAATGTAACATATGCATACTAAAAAAATTTACGAAATTTGAATAAATATTTGTTTAGATAGTACCTTTTAGATAGTTGCTTACAGAAAATAAATATTTATTTGATTTAAAAAAATGATTTATATTAAGTATTAATTTTTTTTAATTGAACAAATATTTCTTTACTGTAAGTAAATGGTCTTATTGGTACTATCTAAACAAACTATTTTTTTTTTTTAGTGTATACAGAGTCTCGTGAGTTTTAGCCAATTGCTTTTGTGTACAACGGATTAAACTGAGTCAAAAAGCCTTCTACCATTTTGCAACTTTTATGATTATAGTTAATAAGATATTCATTACTAAAAATTGTCAAATATTGGTCTTGAATAATTTTTTACTCAAATATAATCAACTTTCAGAAAAACTGCAAGAAACAAAAAATTATTTATTTTCTTCTCATAGAATTCTCTCTAAGAATTTTTTCAGAATTTTTTATCATAACTTTTTAGTGCATTTTCTTATTTTTATCAACATGAGAAAATACGGAATTAAAAAATTCTGAAAAAATTCTGAAAAAATTCTCAGAACTTTATGAGAAGAAAATAAATGATTTCTGTCTCTTGCAGTTTTTCTGTAAAGTTGATAGTGTTTGAGTAAAAAAATTATTCAAGATTAATATTTGACAATTTTTAGTAATTAATATCTTGTTAAATATCGCGAAAATTGCAAAATAATAGAGAACTTTTTGACTCAGTTTAGTCCATTCTATCTACACAAAAGCGATTGGCTAAAACTTATGGAACATCCTGTATAATAAGAAATTATATTATTGTATCTTTTATGTCCACGGTATCAATTTTCATCGTTGGAAAGTTATTATACGATGTTCCATTTACCAAGCGATTTGAATCTCTCCCCCCCTTCCCCTTTTCTCTCTCATCCTCTCCTCTCAACGAATCAGCGAATCCGGCAATTTCGTTCACGAGATCGTTTCTCTGAGATAGTCTTGACCTCTTATTCGTAATAGTTTACACGATTATGTCGTTCCAGGCGCGTGGCTCTCTGTCTCTCTCTCTCCCTCCCTCTTTCTCCTTTCCCCCTTCCCCTTTGCCACTGTCAGATGAGCGGATTGTGAAATCGTGTTTTGGCTGGTCCCGCATTCCGGGTCAGAGATTCCCGTGGCGGGGCGAGAGACGCGGGCAAGTTCAATGCGAGGAGGAAGTTTTCTGCGCGCAATAATTCGTCGGAAGCCGCAACTTTCACATCGCCACACGCTCAGCGTCGCGCTCGGTTCCTCCTACCATCCTCCTGCACAAAGAAAGTGCACATGTAACACTTACATGACGATGGAGAAAGATAGGAAAAGGGGGTCAGGAGTGGAGAGAGATGGACGTAAAGAGGACCGACGTAATGTGCGCTGATCCAAGGATGCTTTCGGCTGAACTCTCCCGGTTACATGTCCTCGTTGTGTCACGTGTTCCCGGCCGCTGATTTCGTCAATGCCAATGTCAATGTCACCATCAACGTGATTAATTTTGATAATGTTTTTTTTTTTATTTATTTGTTACTCGAAAAGGATTTCAATTTATCTTGTTTAGAGACCAAAGAAAATCAGGAAAATACAGGGAATTATATGGAAAGTTATTTTACTTTTTAATAGCACAAAAGATTTCGTTTGCTTATTAAAGAGTAAAACAGTTATCAGAGAATTTATTAATCTAAAATAAAATAAAAAATTATTGTACCAAAATTTTAAATTTAAACTTTTTTTTAAAATTATTTAAATTATTAAAGAAATATTAGAATTGTTTAAATGTTTTTTATTCAATTTTGCAGTGAGCGATTTCTAGAAAGCAGTTAACAAATATAGTTAAAGAGGAAAACTAAGATATCTTAACTTTTGCAGAATTAAAGATATATGTTAATGTAACTTTTCGCACAAATCACTCACGGCAAGATTATAAAAAATTATGTAAAATGTTTACAAGTGTCAGTAATTATATATTTTTAAATGCAGATTTATTGGGAGAGATGTTCCAAAATTATGTAGCACCGAAATAAAAAAAATTAAGACAATAATTAGCATATAGTGTTTTAGTGAGAAAATTAAATATCAATATGAGAATAATTAATATGCAAACCAAAGATTTGATGAAACAAATAAATTAACAATCTGAATTATTATTATATCTGTTAAAAATTCAAGAAGCTGCAGAAATAAAATAAAATACTTTCCCTTCAAGAGTTCAAGTTTTTTGTATTAAAAGTGCTATAGAGAATATACGATAAAAATTTTACTTTACTTACTTTGTCATTTTCCCATTATTTTTATTATATTCTTTATTTCTAATTAATCAAACATTTCAATATTTTTTCTTTTTTTTTCTTCAATATTTTTTTCAGACTTTAGTTTCTTGCAGGCTTTAGAAAATGTCAGGGAAAAGACTCCCTTTTTTATATTTCGCTAACAATTCTACGAGATTCATCACGATCAGATGAAATTTATCAAGATTGATGGATGTTGATTACCGTTACGAGTGACAGTCGTTATGTCGATCTGGTATCATGGTTTGAATGAAATTGTTAGGTGGGCTCTTTTTCAAAACGTTTGTTCGTGATATATAAACGGAATTTTTTTCAGATACCCGCCTTCCTTTGTGGCGAGACGTTAATTTCCGTCGGTGGCAGCCTTGTTCGGAATACCGTTACGCGTTTTGCCTTTTCGCTCGCATGTTTTTGTTATGCGTTGCGGTTCTCGTTAATCCTTGGCTGATTCACGGATTCGAGGAAAGATCGGGCGGAAGACTCATCGGCTATCTGGAAAGTCACGCAAGTCCTGCGCCATTAACGATATATTATCTCATATCTCTCTTTTTTTCTTTTTTTATGTACATTACATATACTTTTTGCGTTTATTTAATTTTCCTCTTCTACAGTCAATTTATAAAACCGGATTAGGATTCATACCGCCCCTATTCTTGATAGCAAATTGCTATTTGTCGATATTTTAACGTCAAAAGAACGACGATAAAGATGTCAGTTTGATGTCAAAATGACGACAGATAACATCAGTGTAATTAAATCGTTGCCGCGCTTAAATGCAACTTAACATAAATTAATCACATTCTATAGTTGTATTTTTGCTTGTTTTTATGTATATAATCGCAAGGTTAATTATAATTATGAATGTCAAAATATGTAGACCGCGTGTCAATAAAACTATTTTATTTAAATTTTTAATTTGTTTAGTTTTATTGAAATATATGTTAATACAATGCAAAATTATACAAATACTTATTAATAGTAATAGAATTTTATGTGCTTTTTTTAATAGCAAACTAGCAAAAACTGGCAATTTTGTAGAAATTCTTTTAAAAAGTACCATCTTTATGCACAGCTTAGATTAGCTTAGACCTGGACGCCATTATCAATGTATCACTTCTGTGCGAGGACATATCCCAAAACTTAATATGTATCGATTTTTCTCTCTTCTGTTTGTTTTCTCTTCTTTTATATAAATACAGTACGGCTTTATATTTATTTTTTATTTTGTACTTTATTATTTCTGTTATTTCGTATTCATATTTATATTTTAATTCCTTTGCTTTTATTCCTCGCTTTCTCTTTTCTCTATTCTTAAAGGGCTTACTGTAGAATATTAATAGACGTTATTCCTCTCTCTTTTCTCTTTTATCCCTCGTTCTCAAACACGTTGACATTGCCTTCTACAGAACGTAATTTTCTCGTTGCTCGCTTTAAAGAAATGCTCGAGAACTTGGCCGTAATCACTGTTTCCATCCGCGAATCGAAGGGCAGTTTTTAGAACAATATATATACACAGTCGAGGTTCTGCGACCGGCATTATCGTAGACTCGCACGTGCGAGGACACCAATCGAACGTGATCGCCTGGCGGAAGTCACGTTCAATGACGATGACGGTTTAAAATCTCAAATGCAGACGGATTACAGAATACAGAGACGTCAATTGGACAAGGACGCGCTTTGTCGACCGACCTTATAAGGTGCAAGTTCTTAACCGTGTCGGCTCGTATTTGTTCCATAATAAGTTCGCGAGTGTTCGTACCAACTATTAATCATGTTTAAACGTTATTTTTTACCGTGTCCGCACTGAGAGACAAGTATGAAGTATTGGTATTCGTGTGATTACTAAAATAATTGTAGCTAGGAACATTATTTTTGTAGTTATTACCGCTATAATATTATTAGTCATTTTATATTTTAAATATTTTTTAAAATAATTTAATTAATAATGTAATATAATTAACAATGATCAAATTTATAGTAGTTTTTGGGAACATCCATAAATTATTTTTTTTAGTATACAGAAATATAAATGTAATTATTGCTAGTGATTATTTATTATATATTGAGCGAAAAGCATTTGGAAATTGTGACTATAATTTTATGGTAAAATTATTTTATCATAGTTAAGAGCTCCAGTTTTATGATTATTACTGCTACAATGTTAGTGTAGTTCTCTCAACAAGAAAAAATTGTATTGCACATTAAGATAATTTCAAATGTTAATATAGTGAAACATCAAGATATAAATGAAAATAAAATAAACATTTTTATTCAGTAAATGTAATCACGTCTGCCTAGTTGGCCTTCTCACTTAATCAAATCTTAATGATAATAAATTATATATAAATAACGCGCTATTTATACGCTACCTGCTCAGCCCCCACAAACAAATTTTTTTTAGCTAAACGAAATGAACGCAAAAATTTTTTTGCGGATTCTGAGAGCGCATAAAAAGCGTATTATTTATTCATTATTAAGATTTGATTAAGTGGGAGAAGGCAGCTAGACAGACGTAATGTAATCGCAATTACATATATATATATGAATATATACACTGAGAAAAATGGTCTGGTTGAATTAAATAGTAATTCTGATGGAAAATGGACGAATCAGAATTTTCTGGTTAAGTTTTACTAGAATTCTAATTGAGATAATTAAAATTCTGATTGATAAATAATTATTCTAGTAAAAATAAGATAATTCTAGATTTTATCAGAAATATTGTGTCAATCAGAATTCCGATTATCTCAATTAGAATTCTAATAAATTTAACCAGAAAATTCTAATTTATTCCATTTTCAACCAGAAATTGTTTTTAGTGTAACTATTTTCTTAAATTCACACGTGATAATAAAAAATATGTTAAGAAGAGGCTAAATTTTCAAGCAGTGTGACAATTATTAATAACACAATTGATTATATTTATATGTTTAAAACAATCATAAACATATAGTTATCCCAAAAAATGATTATAAATAATAATTATAAATTATATTCAAATTAATTGCAATTATTTTTTTTCCGACATAGCAATAATAACTGTAAAAATCGAGCTCCTAGCCATTATTATTATATGCATGCAATTACAATTACGAAACACTTTTTTCTCAGTACAACAATACAAATAGGCATCGGTTACTCCTTTAACTATTTTTGTCAATCTTTTCCGGGATGGAGCGTCCGAAATGCCAGTTGGAAATGATCGCAGCGCGATATCCGGCTCTTAACGTCATGATTTCGCGGAGCGTCATGCTTTGACAGAGTTCTTCTCCATCATATACCTGACAATCCAGGAAGCCGCGTGAGATTCTTCCTCGATCGACCGTGATGATGACTAAATCTCAAAACGCTTCCTGATCGTTTACATAACACGCTCAAGGATTGCGTTACTAATGTCGATGGAATCGTTACACAAACGATCTTCGTGCTCCTGCAAACGATCGACATTGCGGATCGATCGAAGACAAACGGCGGCGTAACGCGCGTTACGAGTACGGCTTACGACCTTGCGCACGTAAATTTATCGTGCCAGGTAAGTAAAATCTCGCTCGTTCCTCCGCTTCGTTTTTATTCAACGGCGAGACCTTGGCGAACTGTCAAGGATCCTCGTCGCTGCGGATAGGCCAATCGATGAATCGTTTTCATCGCTGTCGACGTTATATGCTCGCTGGACAACGGATCGGAGTGGAACGGTATAAAATTAGTATCGTAATTGGACATTCAGTCACTTTCGCAGCGATCTTTAAACTTATCTGCATCGAAGAACGTATAATTTATTATTCGATTGCAATGAAAATCGGAGAATGATTTATCGTTCGATTTATTTTGTAATCCTTGCACTGAAAGAAAAGATTGACTGAATATGGCATAGGATTTTTTATTTGTTGCAGCAGCTTTTCTTTCAGTGTGTAATTTTTTAAAATCTTTATTTGCAGGAAGGTGTTTTGTTATTTTTAACTTCCATGTGTATCAAAATATAAAATATTTTAATTTTAGTTTATTATTTACTAATAACATACATTGATGTGGATATTGTTTACTTTGAAGCAATCTATTTTTGTGATTAAAATTGTTGAATTTTGAGGTAAATAATATCATTTTAATATATATATATATTGTGCACTTATTGTTAGTAAAATAATACAAAAATGAAATAAACAAAGGAAAATAAAATAATTAACTTAATATTTTGAGGAATTTAACACATTTCTAAATAAATTTATTATATTTCTTGAGTTAAATTGATTTAACCTCATTGTTTTAATTAAATTAATAACGAAACATTGAGTAGAAGCAAAAGCGATCTATAAAAATGATTAAAAATAATTCAAATTGGATATAATTAACATTGTGAATTTAACAATGTGAATGCTGTGGGATTTAGGTCTGTTATTTTCTCTTCTCTTCGAAATGTATGGTTATACGTATGTATATAAATAGAAAGACATTAATACAACTGTTGTCCATCGCAACGGATGATACGGCCGAGAAAGAAGGACTTGACATTTAAATATCTTGATATTTGATTCTTACGAGATTTTTAACTCTACGTTATTAAATATTATATTAAGTGATGAAATTTAATCCAATTTGTCGAGTTAATTAATATTTCAACTTGCAATGTATTCAAAATGTAATATTTTAACACAAAACATGTCATTAAAAAAACAGTTATATCTCAATCTCACCTATTTTTGAGATTGTATTGTTTAGTTTGCAAAATAAACAATCTGTATTTCTTACAGTGAGAAAAAAATATTTAAAAATTTATTTATAGAATTTAAAGTTTATTGTTAATAAATCCTTATTTAAATACGGCGAAATAGAATTTTATTTCAAGCAAATAAATTATTTTATCTATTTTATTTTTTTACAGTTAATGAGATGTATTCATAAAAATGTATATTTGTTTTTTTTTTTTGGAACCAATGAAAATTAAAGAAAATTATAATATTCGATTTTTTTCTTAATCTAAGTTAAATTGTTAACTTTATTGTTTTAGCTAAATTAATGAACCCCAGCAATAACAATTCTTAGGAAACATTAACAACATGACTCAAATTACCTGATTCAAATTAGATATATAATTTGATATCAATTTAACAGTGTGCAAGGTAATTCGATGGACAGACGAGAATATACAGTAAGATGACGTATTCCTCAAGAAAGCAAAGAACGACATTGAAAAAAATTCAATATTAATTGCAACTAAATTTTAATAGATAAACATTTTTTAATTGTTAATGAAACACTTAAACAATATTTATTATATTATCATTTATTATATTTGTAAATAACTAGTAACATTTAGTAGATTATCACATAAGCTCACAACAAAAATTACGTCCACATTTATTATTTTTATTTATTATTTTACATTTATTATTTATTTTTACATTTAAAAGAGGGATTATTTAATCATGTTTTAAAGTTGGGTATCATTGTAAAGTGAGATGAAGTGTTAAAATTTGGTACTATCCTTCTTCATTTGGAGCGGTTGATCACTAAGATATACCTATAAGATATATCTTAGTGATCAATCTTTAAATCGGACCACGTCATAGTTGTGACGCTCACTGAAACGCGGCTAGTTAGGATTGCCGTTTAGAAGTTTAGGAAAGGAATGGTCAGGATCTCCGAAATAATTTCGGGTTTCTGCAATTGGATTTCGAAGGTCGGGCAGGTAACGGGCCGTTATCGCGTCGGCGTCGCACGTAACGCCTTTACCGGCGGGCACCGGATTCGCTGGTCCGTGAACACGGTGGCGTATACGCTTATTATGTAACGACGTTAACTGTAAATATTTACCGGAGGGTCCCCACCAGGGGCGCGGCACGGTGCGGGCGCGATTGTGCGCGTCGGCACGGAAAGTAGACCGAAAGAAGTCAAGGCGGTGAGGTGAGGCGGGTTGCCGAAGAGGAAGAAGTCGCGGAGGGTCGGACCCGTGAGAGCGCGGTGAGAGGAGCTCATGGCGTATTTAAAAATATACCGAAGTGGAGCACCCCGCTAGGCTCTTGAAAACGAGAGAGAGCGAGCGCGAGAGAGAGAGAGAGAGAGAGAGAGAGAGAGCCGCGAGCCACTGCACTGAGAGTATGCGACCACGTGCAGAATCATTCTTTGTTCCGAGATGCAAGAGTCTAATGATCCAAAAATTTCTCCGAGAATCTAATATCCGCCGAGATTTCTTTCCGTTTGCGGCTGAGAAGAGCTGAGAAGCGTAGAGATTGAAATCGACCTATAATTCCCCGTTCTTGCGCGTGATTGAGTAATTAGAAAAATATATTTAGGATCTAGAAAGATGCGTTCTCAAGATTACATTGAATCTCGAATTGTTGTGAATATCGATCGAAATTAAGAACTTCTATCGAAAGTTCTAATAGACTCGATTGTTTCGGAAATCCGAAAAAATCCGCGTTGAAAATTTTATAAGATTTGAATGTTTGGACAATATGCTTTTTTCTTTTTTTAACACCACTTTTTTGTTGCAATATAAACACACTGAAAAAAAATATAGTCAATTTTAATAAATATTTAGTTGAATACGGCCAACTAAATATTTATTAAATATAAAGATATATGTATTTGATACAAGAAATGTTAATTTGATTCAACAATCATTTTTTTTTATTGAACAAATATTTACTTATTGTAAGTTTGGCAGTATTAAACTAAATATTTATTAAAATTACAACAATTATATTTTTTTCTCAGTGCATGAATGACAAATTTATTTTTAAAAATTTTAAATTGTTTATTTGGAAACATAAACAGTTCGAATCTTTAT
>Ga0157364_1009320_pt1 | contig 10163 bp, 1 predicted proteins | sample AttsexASBM2_FD_111476 | JGI IMG/M metagenome (GOLD analysis project Ga0157364, IMG submission 111476) | Fungus gardens microbial communities from leaf cutter ant in Ribeirão Preto, State of São Paulo, Brazil - Atta sexdens ASBM2 | ecosystem: Host-associated > Fungi > Mycelium > Unclassified ... | reverse complement strand
TTTTTTTTATTTCTTATCTAGCAATGCCAAGTGATAAAAAATTTTTCTATTTAAGTTAAATTTTTAAAATTTTATGTTACTTCTTTAATTTTTTGTGATAACATTCGAATTGAGTAACGTAACGCAATTTTGTAATATAATAATATTTTGGAAGAGAATTAAATAACTATTGCTATGTTGATTGGAAGTGGGATTGAACTTGGCTCCAATTATTAATATCTTTTATGCAATGTTACATATCTTTAGAGTTAAGAAAAAAATAAATAAAAAAGACATAACACTTAGGTTTTATTTCTTAATTTGATAGAATTTAACTTGGCGCTAATTGTTGGTATCAAATCTTTTATACAAATGATATATATCATTAAGATTAAATAAATAATAAAGATACTACCACTTGGGTTTTACTTTCTAATTTGATAGAATATGTATTATAAGAAATATATTAGATAAGGAAGTTACAGCAAATAAAAGATAATTCTTCAAGGAACGTGACTTGTAGACATTATTATTGTGGACAGAAAATCAATACTGTCTTTTAATATATTTACAAGTGATGTCTAATTGAGATATATCACAAATGTTGGCATGTTATTAAATGTGCAACTCTTGTATACAAGATATGGCAAAAGTATCCCTTGAATATCTCAATAAATGTAAGTTTTACAGAAAAATGTTTCAAACAAAAAAGTTGTAAGATTTAAAAAGATCTTTTAATTGATCAATTTGATAATATTGGATAGCGTCGCCAAAGTGAAGTCAAATCGATTTTGTAACCCTTAATGTGAATGAATTATTTGGATCCGGAAATTTTAATCGGCTGCTATTTTTATATGGTTAATATTGTAAAGTTGAAATGAAGGGTAAAAAACTTGGATCCTTTCTCTATCGATCGCTGTGATGCAATTTCATTGTCTTGATGCTAATTGTGATACAATAAAAGTTTGGCTTGGGTGACTTAAGTGACCCAGCAAATGTACATTCAGATTTTTGCCTAAAGTGAAAATTCGTTGCTAGTAAGTGCCTCTTCATTAGTGCTGTATTCATGTACAAGTGTTGTCATTTTATAATTAAAACATATCTTCATTATCAAAAAAGCATTTTTACGAGAGAAGCATCTGAGTAAAATGATCGCTCTGTTTTCTCAGAGTTATAAAATTGTGAATAAATAATACTTACATCATTATATATTTAATGTAAAATATTTTCATAATTTTTTCTTCTTTAAAGAAGAAAATAATCGATATACCTCTAGTATCATTTTTTCAAGCATGTATAAAAATGTCTCCACTTCAATCACTCAAATAATTATACTTTTTTGGAATAAATTAATATGACGTATTTTTTCTTAAAGTTTACGTTTTCCTCTTTTCAAAACATTGCTTATTTTTATCTGTATCTTTTTTTATCATAAAATCTTAAAGATAAAATCTTAAAGATTTTTTGAAAAAAAAACTGCTCTTTTATTACAAATTGTTTTTTAGTATTTTTTGACATAACTTTTTCAATTATTATCAAAATCTTTTTATATTTTAATATTTCGATTCTATACATTCTGGAATTTCATTAAAAAAAAAAATTTTTCCATTGAAATTTGTGATAATTATAGAGCTAGTCGAAAACTTTGTGGGTGATTTGGACCCTAGACATGTAAATTAAGACTTTAAAACAAGATATGTACTTGAAGATTAAATGGAAATCTCCATTTTTCATTGCATTTTCTTGCAGTTTATCTCGAGAGTTTTTTAAAACATTAATACAATATTTTTATTTGACTATTTTATACTTTTTGAGTTATAAGAAAATTACAGTATCTCCAGCATTATCTATGATGTACAACTGATAGTTGAAACTTTTCAAATATTGTTCAGAGTCATAATCTTGACATCATATGTTAAAGTCGAGGCTTTTTGGAGGTTTCTTTTTGTTTTATTTGTACAATAAAAATGAAAATTATAATAACCTCATGATTTTGAAAATAGCATCAAATAGCATCAAGGTTATAACCCTAAACAATATTTGAAAAGTTTCAACTAACAGTTGGATATCATAGATAATGCCAATGCTGACGGTACTGCGACTTTTCTTCTTAATCTTTATAACTCAAAAAGTAATTGATGAAAAAAATATTTTGTTACAATGTTTTGAAAAGTTTTCGAAAAAACTTATAAGGATATATGATGAAAAAATGGAGTTTTTATTTTAAAATATCTATTTGACCTAATCTTAGCGGCGACACCCAAGCTTAAATTGATAAGATTAATAATAAAAAAGTTTTAAACACTAAACAATTTAAACAATTTTTATCTGAAACATTTTTTTGTAAAACTTATATTTTCTATGATATTCAGAAGTTTTGGTACTTTTGCTTCGCCCTGTATATGTAATACTAACAATAGCTCTCAACAATGAATCTCTCAAAATTCATATCTAGAATGATATTGGATCCATATATATTTCAGTTCATAAAATATTCGAATAATTTAATAATCCGAATCTCGATAATGTTGAATGTTGCGTAAAACGTTACATACGTTACGTGCATTTAATTATTTATCTTTTTTTCACTAGGTCAAATGTCCGCACACTCGATCGTATTAAATTGTATCTGTTCAATGAAAATATAATGCCACGCAATATCAATTGTTCGATTAAGAAAAAATTAACTTCTAACTTATAAAAGTCTTTCTTGCATTATCATCTTTAAATTATGTAAGTTGGTCGATGTAAATAGTATCTATCTATGTATATTCGTTGGATAATAAAAATTAATTCATGACAACTTTGTAGCAAAAATTGTTGCTTTATGCTTTCGTTTCTTGTTTGAGTTTAGACTAGGTAAAACACTTCTCGTACTTAGCTAATGGAAAATTCGATCGATTGTTTCGAACATATTATTCTTGCATTCGCTCAATAAATGTTTCAACGTTGTTGAAAATTTAACGATGCGTCCATCAGCAATGTCACGCATTTGTGTTTTGGAGTTCAGAATATCCGTCGCTTTTAAATCACGTGGATGATACAAAATACAAGGTACAAAAAAATTGTTAATTTACTTTATGTGCAACAATTATCACAATAAGGAAAATTGATATTTTATCAAAGATAATCTGTTATTCATACGATTCGCGTTGCGCGCTTCCAAAATTTTATTCATGATAAAACCTGACAGAATAAAAGTATTTAAAATGTTGAAAAACAAGAAGACTCGACATATGTCATCGAGACAGATGTTGTATTTACAAAAGGCTCTTTTCGCCAAATAAACGGTAACAAATAGAGAACCGGCCAGATCTGCCAGATCTTCTCATTATAATGCTGTACGGGGGGGGGAGGGAGGGGGGGAGTTAAGGTGTCCTCACGCCGAGCCGTATAAGAAACTGGATATATCGTCAGTGTAAACAGTATATTTTTTTGATACAAAAACGTTTAGATAGATCAAGATCCAGGTCCAATAAATAATGCGTTCGTGCCATGATATTTAAGAAATAATAATAACTGTAGTGAATATAGTTAAGTATAACTCGAAAGAAATGTAAAATAACAAAAATCATAGTACATACAAAAATATTGCATAAATTTATATATACAATACGATTATTTTTAGTTAGATTAGTTAATATGAAATAGAGAATAGTATCGTCATTGTGAAACAATCTTTAGATATCCGTATATCTATATATATTCGCACATACTGCATGTCTGTGCAGTCTGTTGTTCAACAATAAAGCCGATCGTCAAGTTCCTAGGATCATGTTATAAGATACGAGAAGAATAAGGAATATTTAACAATTCTATATGGAGACGCAAAAATAAAACGAAAGGTATTGCCAGTGTATCGCAATGTGTCAATTCTCTATAACCCAATTTTTTCTCGTGTTTAAAAAAAATTAACGCATAACTAATAAATACTGACGAATTAAGAAATAAATTTAAATGTTTTTAATATTTTATTTTTAAAAAATAATTTGTAATCTTTAAGTTACAAATTACAAATAATGGATGATAATATTATATATAATATTGCATACAATAAATATATATAGAGGAAAAATAGGGTTATAGAATATTATTTTGTTTTATTTAAATAATTTAGTAAATATTTATGTGACATAATTACTTTTATATAAGTTTGTTAGCCATAGAGTGTATACTTAAGTATGACTTTACATGTCATACATGCACATTTCGTTATCAAATTTAGTTCAATTATATCATTTAAAAGCAACATTCAAAACCTCTAAACTAGAATGTAATTAAAACAAGTAAACCATATAACTGACTGTTACAAATCAGTACGCGATTTTTTAAAACACGCAATTTGAAAAATCACATGATTTTAGAAATAATTTTTCAGCGATCATATATGATTTTATAGTTATCGAATTTTAAATAATTAAATTGGATTGGAATAAAAGAGAAAAAACATATTGTTGTGACTTTTCATATTATATAATTTTTAAAAAAATCGTACCGATTTGAAATAATTCGTTATGTGATTTATATTTTAATTACATGATTTCGTTATATTACTTTGTGACATGATTTGTGATTTTTTTTTAGTAGGACTGTCAATAATAACATTTCAAAAACGAAAAATTAATTCGATTCGCATTTTGATAAGATCAAGCGACGAGATGCCAAGTGCATAAAAAACAAAACGAACCGCTTGCCGTGTGACCATCACGTATATATTCGTGCCGTTCATGTCAAATTCGCTACACTAACTTTATGTGGAGTTTTGACATCGACAAACTTTAGAATAAAATTGCTCAGAAATCGCAATCAAAACTCTGAAAACGCTTTTATTATATAATATCATCGGTATCTTTCGATTGCGATCAGTCTGAATAAAATTGATGCATCCGATGCATCAAAATCTGGAGATCGAGTCCCGAAAAGGGACTATTTCAGATTTTCAGATTTTTTTCAGTCTTACGTGTGTCACATAAGACCTGTTCTTTTTGGTTGAACTTTTTTCTTTCTTTTCTTTCTTCCTGGAGAGAAAAGAAAGAAAGATGAACTGCAAAAGTTCAGCTAAAAAGAACAGGTCTATACATAAAACATTTTGTCCACCAAGCTGCCTTTCACAATCTTTTTATTCTTATTAATATTACATTTAAATTAGCAATATAAGTAAACATCAATGTACATACATATATAATAATTATCAATGTTATGTGTGAGAGAGAGGGAGGGGAGGGGAATTTGTGGAAGCATGAGAGTGTAAAAGAGAAAAAATGAGGGCAAGGGGAAAATGAGAAAAAGCGAGAGAAAATGTAGACAAGAAAGGGTAGGAGAAAATGAAAGAGTACAAGAGGTGAAAAAAAAAGAAAGAAAGGGTGAAAACAAGGAAGGCAATTAATTTTTATTTTTTATTTTTATAAGATTTAAATTCTGTGTTATTATGTTTTCAAAAATTTACAAAAAGCAGTGAAATGAATTCCCTGAAAAGAATCTCTTTAAAAAGAAAAAATATACGCCAAATACATAAAAAAGGTATTGAACGTTCCATTCCTTTTAATAAAAAATAGATACGAAATAAATGAAATAAATGCAATTATAGAGTATTTTATAACGCAAAATTCATAAGATAGTTGATAGATTAAAAGTGACTAAAATAGTCAACTACATTATAGTGAAGAAAACAGCATATATTTTTTCTTTTTTAAAGAGATTTTTTTTTTTTTTAGATTCAGCAATATTTCAGTCATCTCTATTTCTCATTTCTTTGAGTTCACAGTTTATTTTAACGATTTCAACAATTTATTTCCATCAGGGATGCGAAAAGAATAATTTTTAATTTAACTGAATGCTGATGTAATCATCGTTATATAATTGCGGTAAAACAAAGATGAAAATTACGTGTCAACTGACGCGACAGACTGAATTATGTTGATTGCCGATACGTGCGTGTCAAGAAACGGAGGGAAAAGTGTCGAGCGTATCGGTTACATCATCACATTGCAACGCGTAAGACAAGTAGGAAGATCCATTGACTGCATTTCGAGGTGTAAATTTCCAATGCATTGTGATATATTAATAAATAATTAATTATAATGTATAAATGACTAGATAAGTTTACGGATATGTACAGAATTGTTTATCAAAGATACGACAGTTTTGAAATATGGAATGTAATATTTTAAGAGGAAACGTCGATTCATATAATCATATATATTCTTAATAAGTATATATGATTCCAAACAATTCAAACTAAAACACGGATATTTTAATTATTAATTAAAAGTATTAATACTTAGATGACATTGTCGCAATATCTAAGGTATTCATGAATATAAAGATTGGGATTGGAACTATCGATAGTCATCGGTCACCCGCGAGTATATTTCATTCTTGACGCTAGCTGCGACTGTGTCACTCAAGAACACTCCGTATCGTTAGTCCGCGAACGCGAGTGCTTGCGAGATTGCTTCTTGTTTTTTCTTTCAGTTTGTGTTTGAAAATTCTTCATTTCTTTACCGAAAGGGTTGCCCGTTGAATTCGTACACATTACATACACAATCATATTTAAATAACTTATCGTTAGTAATTCTCATAATTCTTAAATGATTTTATTTTTTACTTTCTCAAGCAGCCGCACAAACTTCTTTCTTTATTAAGTGAAATCTACAGTCTATATTTTGTAATCTTCCAAATAAATTTACCAGTGCTAAATTCTGTTTTATTGTACTAATCATAATCGTGACGATGTGGTATTTCAGCAATCAACAGAACGGAGCTGCCATCACAACGATTACTTCACATGTGGACATCGCCGTCGCGACTCAGGATCGGCCGGGCACCTAGGAAAAAGATATAGCCTTCAGCTGTATCATAAGCCGCGCTCAGTGAAGAATGGAGAACACCGATGGATCCAGAAGAAAGCTTTCTTTTCTTAGTTTTGGTAAACGAATATCGGTGAGTAATTGACGAACAATTAATATATAGCATAAACGTGAAAAACACCCCGGAAATAAATCGAAGGAAAACTGGTTTGCTTTGTATATGTATGTCTCAGTGTAATCTATAACAGCGTATCGGATGATTTAATAATTATACGTCGATAAACAATATTTTATATCGGAATTGATATATTCCGACTACTGCGATGAATACACTTATAAGGGAAGTTACCCAGATGTCCAATTAGTTTTGAAAAAGTAATAGTTAGAAGTTATAGTATCTTACCTCTTACTAAAAACTCATAAAATAAAAGAAGGTTACGAAAAAAATGTTGTTTAAATTTTTGGAACCACTTATAGCGAACTTTGAACGCATTTTTCTAATGAATATTAAATTTTCCGAGCGAATGGCACACATTTTAGTCAATAGGAAGTAGAATACCGTTACTTTTTCAAAACTAATTGGATATCTGAATAAGTTCCTTTGTTTGTTTTGGGTCTGACCAAAATCGAAATTTTGATTTCGGTTTCGGTCAGTTTCGGTGAAAAATCAGAATTTCGATTTCAATTTCGGTCGAAATTAAGAGAAAATTTCGGTAAGTAAACTGAAAGTGTAATAAATAAATTGTAATGCGCCGATAAGCATTCGAAAAACTATGTTATTATCGGTGCCGATTGCTGCAAACCACGATAGCTCTATATTCTTCCTTCTTTATCTTTTTTTACTCGCCAAGTTGCTACATATCTAGTATCTGAATTTCCTGATAATTTATAGGAAATTCCTTATAATTTAAGGAATAATAAAATAGTAATAAAATCTTATTTTTAGAAGAGTACATAAATTACATATTTTGATATCTTCGAATGATTTTCTGAAAATAATCGTGTTTGTAAGATATATCAAAAAATTTTGCTTTTGATTTCGGTCAAAATTGAATTTACGAATTGACATTGCGGATTCACGAAATCTGATTTAAGTTGACCTCTTTATATAAAAAACGAATATCTAACATACATAAATTGAAAAAACGAGTACATTAGAATTAGATGCTCCAATAAACTGTAAAGATACACCTAAATATACAATTACAGTATTTATCAAATATTGTATTATTAAATTATCAAAATCAACTCCCAATTTGATCTATAAGAGATAACTTAGATTAAAATATTAACTCCGCGTTGTCTTCATTGACAAAATACTCCTCTGTTAATGTATCTAATATTAAAATATTAAATCGCTGAATTAGATATTCATTTGATTTAATAGAAATTCAAGTAAAAACGTCGACAGCACAATCAGTATAGAAAAATAAAGTCATGTTAAAAAATTAAGATTTGAAATACCATATTTTTAATACACTCTATTAAGATCAAATCGCAAATTTAGTTCGTTCGGTTAGCAGGAACTTGAACTAAAAAGTCACCGCGCGACTATAGTTTATAAGTATAAAATTGCGTTAAAAATTATGTGCACCTTCATGTTTAGTCTTGAAATATTCTATTTTTAATATACTATTACGATTTTAAAGCATCGATTTAATTGCTCGCTTTAACAGGAACTTAAACTGGAAGGTCGACGTTCAAGATCAAGTTCTTGAAGTTGTTGTTAAATCGAATGAGCACATAATTCTATGATTTAATATAGTATTATATTTCTTAATATAATATAATATTATATTTCTTAATATAGTATATTTTAAATAGAATATTTTAAGTCTAAAAACATAGATGCACTTAATTTTTTAACTTTACTCTTGTTAGCTGGTCGCGCTGTAGATATTTTCGTTCAAATTTCTAGAAATACTAAGCCGTACGAATATCTAATTCGGTGATTAATATTTTAATATTACATTAACAGAGGAATATTTTGTCACTAAAAATAAGGCGGAATTTAATATTTTAATATAAGTTATCTTTTATAGATCAAACCAAGGGAGATAATTGATTTTCATAATTTAATAATATTTGATAAATACTGTAATATATTTTGGTGTTTCTTTGTAGTTTTCTAGAGCACTTAATTTTGAAATATGTTGTATGAAATATGTTGTATGAAATAGCTCTGGAAGAGACTAATTTAATAGGGATCGGCATGTTGAAGTGATGCATTCACTTCTCATATAGCACACTTTATTCGAGGGATGTCCTGAAAACTCTCTAGAACATGCAAATCTTTTGGACGTCTTTAGAATGTGACTTCCAGATGACTTATTGCACATAATGGCGGAGTTGATTCTGTCTCGTGATCTGAAACTAATCAAAAGTTGAACTCATTTGCAGTGTGAACAAGATATGTGAATTTTTGCAAAGAAAGCTTAAAACTTGATTACTTGATGGATCTCCTTACTATACATCCGCCGGTATGGATTACTTGTCTATTCCATAGAGGTTTGTGCTGGATATGGGTTTTATCATATTCTAATATAAAACGTATGGTGAGACAAGACTAGCTAAACAAATTTAATTTTTCTAAACGTGTTCAAATCGGATGTAAGCAGATGTAATTTTCGAATAAGTTACAATGATCCATATTGTACTTTCTTGCGAAATGTTGTATGTACATATAAAGGAACAGAGACCCGCTCTGCAAAATAGTGTGCGAATTATTGCACGTTATTTCATCGCAGTTATCTTCCGACTCTGACATAGTTTCGTAAAGGCGAGATAAAAATGACCTCGAACAGGACTGATTGGCCTGATTGTTGACGGTCACGGGTCAATAACCATTTGACACCGTGTGTAGCGCATGCGGATCGCACGACACAAATTGGAAACGCGAAACGGCGCCGCGGCACGTGACTTCGATCGGAACATCAGAAGGAAAGTTGCCGGCGGGACTCCACGTTGCCACACGCTAAACCACTAAATATATAGAGGATGTCTTATAATTGTTCTGTGGAATGGAGTTCGTGGACATATTTTCTCATGTTGATAAAAATGAAAAAATGCAGTACTAAAAAGTTGGAAAAATTCTGAAAAAATTCGTAGAGTTCTATAAGAAGAAAATAAACAGTTTTCATCTCTTGCAGTTTTTCTGTAAAGTTGATAGTATTTGAGTAAAAAATTATTGAAGACCAATTTTTGGCAATTTTTAACAATTAATATCTTATTAACCATTGCGAAAATTGCAAAATGGTAGAGGACGTCTCAGTTTAGTTCGCGAACTCCTTTAGAACAATTATCAGATATCCTCTCTCTCTCTCTCTCTCTCTCTCTCTCTCTCTCTCTCTCTCTCTCTCTCTCTGTTTGTGTGTG
>Ga0157364_1009319_pt1 | contig 10164 bp, 5 predicted proteins | sample AttsexASBM2_FD_111476 | JGI IMG/M metagenome (GOLD analysis project Ga0157364, IMG submission 111476) | Fungus gardens microbial communities from leaf cutter ant in Ribeirão Preto, State of São Paulo, Brazil - Atta sexdens ASBM2 | ecosystem: Host-associated > Fungi > Mycelium > Unclassified ... | reverse complement strand
TGTAATGATTTGTAAATTACATTTAATAGAAAGTTTAAAATTATAAATTTTAAAATAATTTTTATATATATATGTATAATTTAAAAAATTATTTTCATTTTTAAATGGAATAATGAAAAAAATTGAATCATTGATCAAAAATCAAAAAATTAATTGGCATATATATTAGTGCATTATAGATATATATTGTCATCAATCGAAATTGTATTTAAATTGACACATTATACATGTTGTAATTATTTAAAATAAATGTCAATCGTTTATTACAAATATAATATTGCATTTAATATTATTATTAATTTTTTTTATTGAATAATTTATTTTTTATTTTTGTATAACTATTTTTTATTTTATTTCATTTGTATGTGCAAATTTATAATGGCTGTGTTCTAAAATTCACTTCCAGCGCTGAAAATCTGGTTTACGTTACATGCACTATGGATTTTCAGCACTGATAATTTTGCAACATAATCAATATTTATTTAATAAAATGTGAATTGCAGTTATTTATATGATATTAAAATATTTCGTTATTGCTTATGTTTCGTTATTTGCGTTACTACTATCAAGAATGGCGTGACACATGATTTCGGACACCAACATCAAAGGATTCGACACGGAGTGCTGCTACTGGTTCTACTTATACTGTGCTTTAGGCCTGTTACATATATATAATAGAATCGCAATTCTTAAGCTGTAAGAATTTAACCAATCATAGTCGATTATTTTTGTCATATTCAACGGTGATTGGCTTCTTTTCTTATGGCTTATGTCTTGAGATTCTGTTGTATTGTAGAATAGACATTAATACTCATATTCACAGTCAGGCCTTATATTCGAGGCTTCCTTAAATTTATCTTTAGATACTCTACGAATTATTTCATTGACTGCTGAACATCTAAAGATAAATTTAACCTTAAGTATAAGGTCTGACTATGAATATGGTCATATGATTATTCTACAATAGACGTAAGCGTTGTTGTAAGCGGTTGTGTAAGAATTGATCAATCAAATCGAATGTAAGGAGAATATTTGACTGTGATTGATCAATTCTTACAACTATAATCACTTACAACTACGCTTACAACTATTGTAGAATAGACTTTAAGGTTCGCCTACAATGAAATTGGCTGTAAGCAGGCAATAGTGCAATTTCTACAACAATGTCTATCTACAATGGAACGGTGATAAGTATAATCAATGAGAAAATAGATTGACTGTTTGAAGTCAGAAAATACGCCGTTTGAGATTACATGCAAAATGTGAGTTTTCTCAGCATTTGTAACATTATGAATATAAGAAAAATTGGACTTTTCTTTTTATTTTGCTTATCTTGGCATATTTTATTACTGTCGCAATGACAGATTATAAGAAGGATGACGAAAGCAACGATGTTGGTGGGTTCGACCTGTAAACAGGGCTACGAAATGCTCCATATCATTACCATAATCTCGTTCAAGAATTACTTCAGAGTGACTATGAAAAATTCTTTGAATTATCATATAGAATGTAACCGAGCAATTTAATTTCCTAGTAAATTTGCTTTATTCTCATCTTAAGAAAGTATTACAGTATTCGAGCTTCTCTTCCTACAGAGTTGCGTCTTGCTGTCACTTTGATGTAAGTAAAAACTGAATCGAAAGGTCCTCTACCATTTTGTAAGTTTTTTCAATAGTTAACGAGATATTAATCCTTAAAAATAGCCGAATACTACTGCGAAGTGTACGCCCATCAATCGCTTGGCGCGCGGGCCGTAGGAAGCAGGGATAGCCTGGCAAGCGTGCCGTCCGAACTATGGAGGCTTGCGGCGGTGTACGCGGCGCGGGGCGTTTGCCAGCCAATCCTCAACTCCCAAGACCCGCGCGCCAAGCGATCGGTAGGCATATATACTTCGCAGTAATAGGGCAAGCGAGGGCGCGTATTCGGTTATCTTTAAGGATTAATATCTCATTAACTATTGGGGAAATTTACAAAATGGTAGAGGACTTTTCGACTCAGCTTAGTCCGCTCTACCTGCTCAAAAAATATTTTATATTGGCGATTATTTCCAGATACCCTGTATAGTTTATAATATATATTCTCTGTAATTGTCACTCTGTGACAATCTATTTTCAGATTTGATAAGTGAAGTGAGTGGAGTATGGGCTAACACAGATTTTGCAAGTGATCTGGCTGCAGACAATTTACTCTTACCAGATCCGACATCACTTCCAGAAACTAATATTCTTTTGCTTTTTTTTTTTATTGGCGATGAGGCTTTCCCATTGTCAATATGATGCGACCCTATCCATGTAAAAAGCTGATTGATGAGAATCTTTAATTAAACGCTTGTCACATGCACGGCGCACAATGCTTTTGGTATTTTAACTGCACGATGACATATCTTACACAAACCTCTTTGCATGTCAATAATCAACTGCGAAAATTTATTGAAAGTCCTCGTTTGCCTACACAATTTTTGATTGCGCAAGAAACAGGAAAATATGAACAATCATCAGTATTACGACAGATTTAATTAATATCGAGGAACAAGATGGCAGCATTAGAGGAGAATGGAGGAGATATTTTTCGTCACATTTTTCTGAAATTCATCGAATGGGTTAATCGTGCAAATTCTGTAGCGAAGGAAATAAGAAATATTTTGTTTCTCCAATTGGTTAAGCTCAAGCTTCATGGCAATATGATTACACTTTCAGAGGGGCTATTATCAATTCTCCTCATTAATATAATTTCTAACTTCATTATATAAATAAAATATTTATTACAGCAAAAAATATATTTATATATTACAAATTAAATAAAAAAGATGTTTATATATAAATATTTTTTTATATTAGTAAAAACAGGATATACTCATATATATTGAATATTACATGTAAAAATATTATATAAGCAATAAATGATAATAGAAATTTATTAAAAATTTATTGTTACTTTTATTCTTATATTTCTAACAGTCTTATATAATCTTTAGTCAAAATAATTTTATTCAATTTTTCTAAGTTTTTATAAATATAATATATAATTATTACAACAGGATTATTATCATAATTTATTAATTATTGCAAATTACATTTATATTATCGTAGAGTTATTAAAAAATTAATAACTTTGTAAAAATAAAAATGTTTATTAATAAGATGTTTCATGTAATAAAAATAATATATTCTCATATGTCGAATATTAAAGTTGCAAGCTTATAGCCGAGTAATGTAAACAGTAAAAATGGTGAGAGATTGATAGAGACGGTCTAGGAAAAACCGAGTTGTGGCGGCAAGATTCCCGTCATCTTCCTCCTATCTCTTTTAACCTACCACTCGTACTATTTATATTGCTCGATCGAAAAAGAGAAAAGAATCTTCAACTTAAACTTTCAAATCAGCTATAGCTGCACATACTTTGAATTTATAAGTTGGAGTATTTCTATCATACATTCAAGACGCTTTTCTTCAAGTACAGATTTAAGAGCATATGCAATGGCAATTGAGACTAGTTCATTCACGGTTGATTGTGAAGATTGAGTACAACTTCATTGACTGGAATTTGTCAAAGACTCCTCTATTTTTTGAGCGACAGAGGTCAAGGCTGTTGATTACCTGATCATAGCTTGTACAAATACATAATCTTCTTTTTTCCTGCGTTTAGCACAGTTATCTGATTCAGGAATAGTTCTTTTTGTTGACAACTTCTGTATCGATTTCAGCATTTCCTCTGGTGCATTAACTGCTGCAGAAGAACATTCCTCCACAAAGGTTACTAGATGCATGTGTAACAGCTTTTTCCTTGTTATTCTCAATCAATGATATAGATGCATCATCTGAAGATAAAAAGAGATAAATGAAAATTACGCACTTCATATTTATTCCATTCTATTATATTTACACATATCAATTTACTTACTGCTAAGCATTGACTCCAAATCATTTGTAGATCATATACTTGACGGAGACAAAAGCACTGTAATGCTTGTGGAGACAATGCATGTGGAGACGGTACTTATGGAAACTTGTGGAGATGATACTTATGGAAACAGTATTTATAGAGATGGTGTATGTGGAGATGGTGTTTGTGGATGTGATATTTGTAGAGACGGTGTTGATTTTGATGATAGTGAAGGTGATGAAAATGAAGATAAAATCAATAAAAAAGGAAGAGAAGTTTTCTCTGTTATTGAGATCTTATTCACAATTTTCTTTGATGTATAATTACTGACAGTTCTGAAATACCAAAATATATATTAATATCTAATGTTACAACACACCAAGCTAATTTTGGATACTTTTAACAGGAGACATAGGTGATACAGTATAATACAATAAATCATTATATATTTTTTGTTAATATTAAACAAAGATCAGTGTACATTATGTCTCTTTTTAAAAAATATAATTCATTTATAAATGATTATATACATACTTGCGAGGCGTGATATGGTCTACTAAAAATAAACACAGATTGTAAAATTGCCATTTCGGTACATAGGGGCTTTGTGCTTTGTCCAAATTTTCCTTTAAGACTTATTATTATCTTCCGTCTTTCCCTACCAAATCGCTGGCGAATGTTGTATCACATTTTGGCAGCATCTTTTCCTGGTGATAAAAGAAATTAAAATATGAATAAAATAACTTAAACCTATCGCCACAAGCAAATCAACTAATTTATATGCATCTTACCTTACCTTCATTTTGACAAACAAGATCCAATGCTCTTCCAAACTAAATCTTTATCAGCATATTTCTTCCAGTTTTTTCGCATATAGAGCGGGATTCACTTTGATAAGAGTGATAAGCTCTTGTTGTAATAAAGCATCATGTTCATTACCATAACCTTTACGCTATTTATTATCATCTTCGCCAGACATTTTAATATCGAATATCGAGAAACTACATATCAAATTCACTGATTCATTCACTGATAAGGCTGAAAATCGCTATCAAAGTAACGCAAGACGTTTACTGTAAGCCATAGGCAGCACCGAAATGGAAATAATCATTTCACTTACGACTATTGTTGCGACTTCCTAAATCGGAAATACATTACTGCCTACTGTTACGGCTTAAAACTTTCCATTGTAGACGAACTTTAAGAGAGCGTTTATATTGGCCGTAACCGTTTTCTTTTTAATATAAAGACACTTAGGGCCGGTCTTACCAACTCCTTAATTTAATCCAGTGCGGAGATCGTACTTTACGTTATTAAAGAATATTTTTCTTGCAAAATAATTTTTATATTCTAAAAAAAATCAAATACTAAATTTTCTAAAACATTATGTTATAATAATTCTTGCCTACTAGAAACTATTCAATAATTGTTATAAATTTATATCGAGAAGTTTCTATAATAGACTTGCGAAGATTGAAGTCAGGAAATACGTGAATCTCTAAGAAATTCCGTGTTTTCTATACGAAGGCTTATAAAGTCTCAAGTAACAAGGATTCTATATCGCAATAATGATTTTCTTTTATAAGTGAATATAATTATCATTTTAATTGACAGATTTGTCGCTCGTTATCCAGTGGAAATTTTGTAGATTGAATAGTTTCAACTACAAGCGTCAAACACTCAAATATTATCGATCGTGTTGACCATCGTTGATTGCGATATACATAATCTATTCTTTTTTTTTTATATTGCTGATAAAGAATTCAATATGTGCAATCAGAATAATCTAATAACTGTTTAATTCAGCGTATTAATATTGCAAATGATACATGAAAAATATGAACATGTCGAATTTATTGCTCAAATGTCAAATTTAACGCTTCTTACTTTTTTTCATGTATAAAATTGTCTCTAATAGTTTTGCGACAAAAATCATCATGATCGCTGAAACAGCCAGGGGTTCGATTGTGTATTTTGAAATGAGATGAAAATTACAAAAGTGAGCAATGATTTCTAGGTATTGATCAATTAAATTATGAATATTCTAGTAAATTTGTTCACTTTTGTAATTTTCACCTCATTACACAATCGATTCTCAGTTTGAGCAGCTCGTGAAAATGCATCTTTAAGATTGTGAGATTATAAATTATAAGCTATGTTCCAAAATTCACTGTCAGAGCTGCAAATCTATTTTATATTACGTATATACTGTACATTTTCAGCACTGGCAGCATATTTTGGAACACAGCCAATGTCTAGCAAGGTTTCCATATGCAGTTTTTTTTTTTATAATAAAGATTGGTACTACGAAAATAGCAGGAAAGATTTGAATTTATAGTAAAGTTACAATTGATTAATTCGGAGAGGTCAGAACTTATTTATAGACCTAATAGTATTTTTTAAATCTGTGCTCTAATAAAAATGTATGGAAATATATATATATATATATTTGTACATTTCCATATATTTTTGAGTTTAGTTTTCTTAAGGTTGAGAACCAATATTCAGTGATTTTTAATGTCAGTGATAATTAATATCTTGTTAACTTGTATTGCGAAAATTGCAAAATAGTAGAGAACTTTTCGACTCAATTTAGTCCGCCTTATTTACACAAGAGCGTTGGGCAAAAAATTTTGGAAATTTATACTTCGTTTAAAGTATAAATATTAACACATTTGTAAAAATGATGTCCATACATTCTTAAATCATTTCCTTCCACTAGAATGTTGATCTTTTGTTAGTGCATTTTCTAAGCGATTTTTTGAGGATAAATTATTCTATAAGAATTTGTTTCATTGACATCGAGTTCGATTGCTGTAGCATAAGAATGAACAATACGCCAAACATTATTCGGAAATTGTCTTTTAGTTAAAAAAAGAAATGACTTTTTAAGATCGATTTGAAATAGCCTTTTGAAAAAAAAAATCATTTTTTTTAACCTAAAGGCCAATTTCCAAATTGACTTTTAGCCTATTGCCCATTCCTATTCCAGCATTCCCTTTAATGTCTTAAGATACGTCTTTTTATGTTTCGATTTACTGAACTTTTTTCATTTTTCGACTCATTGTACTATATAAGCGCCAAGTCAGAAAGAAGAGCGAAATGTCCGTGTTGTATACAAAATTTTTATTTATTTAACGATATATTACGGGAAATATTTACGGGATTATACTTTCCATTAGGTACATATTTGAAAAGCTTTTACTTTGCATTCTTTTCTTTTTCTCACTCAAAACGTATACTAAAAATTTGCAGCATATGCGAGTTTTAACAAAAATCATGATATAACCGTTTTTTTTTCTGTTTTCTTTTTTATAAAATATAAACTAAGATTCTAATATTCTCTAAGTAGTTCAGTGCGTGTATACAAATTGGTATCGTCCCTCCCATTTCTATGTATTAAATTGTAACTTAAAAATAGGAAACTGTCAGCCATTGTTCGAACGACGTACGTGCAGGAACCGAGCTGAGAAATCGAGATTGAATCATTGCGCTTACCTTAGCGCAGAGACATTACTGTATCTTCAGAAAAAGAGACCATACATATCGCGTATAATGAAAGAATAACAGTCTAGGTTTTTCTAGAAACAAAATGCTCGATCTATGCATGTACGTCCACTACTGTATATATCACGTCGTGTTAATACCGCAGTTCAAATTTAAGCAGTTCGTACAAAGCAACGTCTTATGAAATGATAAAAAGCTATAAGTAATCTAATCGCTATCTAACTCATGTCGGCAGATCATTGTTGCGCATTGTGCTGCGTCTCGTGCAAACAATCCCGCACGGCGATCCTAGCCTGCTGAATGCCATTCTTCAGCCTTTCGGCGGCGCTGCGGCTGCCCGCGTATGACAGACGAATGTCTCTGCCGAGCTCCTCAATGATATTCAATAACTTGCCATAATTGTTCTGGCCGGGCACGGTCTGGTAGTTGATCATGCTGGACGGGCTGGCCTGTGCCACTTGTACGGTCTGCACGTTCTGCAGATTCCTCGGGTTTGGCACGGTGATCACAGGTTCGGGGATACGCGGTGGCGGTGGTAGCGACGAAATTTCCGGTACCTTCGGCGGATCATTCAGCTTCGTAATCGTTATTTCGTTCATTTTAGCCAGCTCATTCAGTTTCACCATTTCATTTGTCATTTTGACATTTTGATATTCTGGTCTTTCCATTTTGACGATGTCGTTTTGTATATTTGCCATCTTCATCATTTCATTCATCTTCGTCTTCTCGTTCATTTTCGCGATCTCTTTCGCCATCTCATTGATCTGCGCGAATTCAGTCAGTTTTGTGATATCATTATTGTACTTTGCCATTTCTGTCATTTTCACCATCTCGTTCAGCTTCGCTATCTCGTTCATCCTTTGCACTTCGTTGATCTTGGCCATCTGAGATATCTTCATCATCTCATTCATCTTTGCCATTTCATTGATCTTGGTGATGTCGTTATACTTGGCCATCTCAGAAAGTTTCACCATCTCGTTCATCTTGGCGATCTCCTGCATCTTCATGTATTCCGTAGTCTTGGCATATTCTACCATCTTCTCCATTTCATATCTCTTCGCCATGTCCTGTGACATCTTGTTCAATTCAGAATTCATTTTATTAAACTCTGCGAGTTGAGCCATTTGAACTATATGCTCAGGTACTTTTCCCCTCTCCATCATTTGCTTTAATTCCGCGGATATTTTATTCATATTCATTTCGGACATCTGGGCTATTGTAGAGGAATCAGGAACGGGCATCTTGGACAACTCGGCGATTTTGGAAATCTCCCTCGCGAGATTCTCATCCAGGCAACGCTTTTTCTTGGCACGATGCCTGGCCATTCGTTGAGCCTCCTGCATTCTCCTTAATGCCGCCTGTTCCTCAGTTTCCTTGGCTCTGGCGTTTTTCATTATCTCCGCAGCCGTATATAGTCTAACAGCACGTTCCTCCCCTGTCTCTGACATCTATAATTTCGCATTTCCTTCACTGTCTCGGGGCAAAATTCTTTTTCAGCTTTGAGTTTAATACATGACACAAATGACATTGATTCTGTCCCTCAAGTGCTTTGTCATTTTCAGAGTAAAATTATAATATTTAAAATGGTCTAAAATTAATAAAATAGAATAAATATTCCAATCATGAATATAGCTTATTTCTCCAATTCCCTCGCCACTTTAACAGTACTCTTTAATTCATGTGTGCTACAATTCGAGAAACTCGAATTTATCGGGCACCTGAAACAGATTGCAATCATATTATAAGGATAGTAATAAGTGAGTGAGTGAGTGAGTGAATGTATGTGTGTGTGTGTGTATGTGTATGGGGGGGGGGGGAGATGATAAAATATGATTATCCGAATATTCACAGAGATTAAAGCACAATTGAAAAATACAGGCAATGGATACGACCAGCAAACAAGAATTGAAATGGATTTTCAGAAATATGGATGAATGTTAAAATAAATCCTTTTCAATCCTGACATTTTTATTCATTTATAGGAATTGCATAAAGCAAATGTCTGTACCTTTTCAATCTTGAATGCATTTTTATTCATTTATACGAATTGCATAGAACATATTTCTATGTCTTTCCTATCCAAAAATAATATTAGCATTTTCTGTGCATCGTGAATACTACTCAATTTAGAATTGTGAATAGAAAGTACAATTTTTTAAATTCAGTTAAATTTAAAAATAATACCAGCAATTTTTGTGCAACATGAATACTGCTCAATTCAATATTCTGAATATGAAATGCAGTTTTTCAATCTAATTGAATAAAAAAAGTTTTTATTTAAAAATGGATCATAAGTGCTACTTAAATTATTTAAAATTATAAGTAGGAAATTTTTCATTTTAATCCAACTAAGTTAAAAAAAACTGTAACATAAAAATAATTGAGTTCATTTTTTCATCTTTGATTAGAAGTAAAATGAATGATCGATGTGACTTGCAAACCAAGTCTGAATATTATATATAGGCTAATCACGGTGCGCGACATCAGCCAAGCGAGATTAGATTATTCGATACTTATCCAATGTTGTCTCATAGTAATATAAATTGTTTATACTTTATTATATCTGTTAAATGATATTTTTATTATACCTATATAATTTCGTTACTAGTTTAACTGATTATAATTGAAGTAGAGAATGAATGACACATTTACCAATTGAAGAAGTGATGTAGCGGGTAACATAGAAGATTCATAATTCAGAGATTCCAGGTCCAAATCTCACATATAAGATATGTTTTTTAATATCAATTTGAAGTAGTTAATTTCAGGTATAAT
>Ga0157364_1009318_pt1 | contig 10164 bp, 17 predicted proteins | sample AttsexASBM2_FD_111476 | JGI IMG/M metagenome (GOLD analysis project Ga0157364, IMG submission 111476) | Fungus gardens microbial communities from leaf cutter ant in Ribeirão Preto, State of São Paulo, Brazil - Atta sexdens ASBM2 | ecosystem: Host-associated > Fungi > Mycelium > Unclassified ... | reverse complement strand
AGGAAGTAGAAGGTTCCGGAACAAAATGACGTCATACAGCATGGACAACACATGCTGGCCTCATGTATTACTCATGGTCATTTAGGGTAGGGTGCACAGTAGTCAGCACGGACCATGGGGATTAGTATATAAGGTAGACTACTCTGTACTTGGAACTCTATTGAGTTCTCCTGTGTTACTCAATACAAGAGTTGTCTTATTGCTTAACTCTTTGAGCTTTAAGTCATAACACAACCACTTCTCCAGCAGGCGACAATGGGGCCTGCTCCAATGGAGGGAATTGAGAGAACGAATGCGGTAGTAGTGAGGGGGTCAGGAGCAGGGGCTGGACAGAATGTGGGGGTTCCTCCAAGACAGGACCCTTATACTATGGAGGTGGATAGAGGGAGGAACTGTTATGCATGTGGAGGATTCGGGCATATGGCCTGCTATTGTAGGAATAGGGGAAGAGGAAGGCCAATGGAGGGAAGAAGGGTAGAATATGGAGGAGGAAGGTTCGAGGGCAATATCGAACAAATTGGACATTTAAAAGAGGTGGAGAACTTAGAAGCCCTTGACTAAGTTCTTGTAATAAATTCAGTGTATTAGCTAATGAAATAAATGCTGATACATCAAAATCAGAGGGAAGTGAGAAGGAAATGAAAGTAAGAAAAGTGGGAGAGAAAATGTTAAGAGAAGTAACAGTGAAGATTGGGTTAGAAAGAGTAGATACACAGGAAGGGATTACAGTAGAGGTGCTGTTGGATAGTGGAGCAACGGGATTAGTAATGAGCTCTGAATTCGCAAAGAAACAGAGCTTTAAACTAAAAAAGTTGGAAAGGCCAATGAATGTGAGAAATGTAGATGGGTCACTTAATAAGGAAGGGCCAATAGAAAATACTATAGAGGTGAATATTTATTATAAAGGACATAGGAAGAGGACTGTTGTAGACTCAAAACCTTAGAGTTGGTAATGAGAATAAACCTTGTACTGGGTTGACACAAGAGAACTCGATAAGGAGCTCCTACTCTATCTAACTACTATATATACTAGAAGTCCTGGTCCGTGCTACAACATTATATAACTGACCCTAAAGTCCATGCTCTGTCCTCATATCCTATTACTCATCCACATGTGTTTTCCATAAGACCACCATGCTTCCTACATGTGCCCTGACGTCATACCTCCATTGTCCTACATCATACCTCTTCATCTCCGTCATACATGCATACACCATGTGTGCACCATGAGGAACCCTTGTCCCTTGACGTCACTCCTAACCCTAACTCCATCTCTAGACTCTTCTCAATCCTTCTAGACCGTTAGTCCTTCTAGACCATTCTAGACTATTCCACATGACTTCCAGGTCACGTGCTCATCCTCTGTTGTAGACTAATAATATTACTATCTATCTATGTCTGGCTAACCCTAACCCTAGCCAAAGTCTGTCCACACGTTCAAGCTATAACAAGGACGGAGATAGATGTCATCGGGGAACAGAAGTGGACTGTGATTTTAGGAATGCTGTGGTTAGCTTGCCACAATCCTGAGATAGATTGGAGAACAGAGGAGGTAAAGATGACAAGGTGTCCAGAGGAGTGTGGCAAGCAGTGGAGACCAATACAAGGAAAATCAGGATGGGAGAAGCAAAAGGAAGAAGAGGCAAAAAAAGAAGCTGGGAGGAAGAGAGAAGAAAGGAATAAGAAAAAGAAGCAGAAGAAGGAGAAAATGATGGAGGTAAAAAAGGTAACAGAAGAATGGGAAATATGGGATGAGGAAGAAAAAGCAGCGAAGTCAGAAGCAAAGGCAAAAAAGCTGGTACTGGAGAAGTTTCATGAATGGATAAAGGTGTTTGGTAAGAAGCAATCAGAAAGGATGCCAATGAGGAAAGTTTGGGATCATGCTATTGATGTCAAGGAAGGATTTGTACCAAGGAAGGGGAAGGTGTACCCATTGTTAAGAGAAGAAAGAGAAGAGGTGAGGGAGTCCGTAAGAGAATAGCTGAGGAAAGGATATATTCAGCTATCAAAGTCACCACAAATGGCACCGGTATTCTTTGTGGGGAAGAAAGATAGAAAGAAGCGGATGGTGCAGAATTATAGATATCTGAATGAGTGAACAATTAAGAATAATTATCCACTTCTGTTGATTTTGGATGTCTTGGAAAATATTGGGACAAAGAAGGTGTTTACAAAGATAGATCTAAGGTGGAGCTATAATAATGTGAGAATTAAGGAGGGAGATGAATGGAAAGCTGCGTTCACGATGCCAGAAGGGTCATTTGAACCTACAGTTATGTTCTTTGGATTGACGAACTCACCAGTGACTTTTTAGGCTATGATGAATGAGTTGCTAAGAGATCTTATCAATACAGGGAAAGTAGCAGCTTTTATTGATGATGTAGTAGTGGGAACGGAGACAGAGGAAGGGCATAATGAACTAGTGGTGGAAGTAATCAGGAGATTGGAAGAAAATGATTTGTATATAAAGCCGGAGAAGTGCAAATGGAAGGTAAAGGAAGCAGAGTTCTTGGGAGTGGTAATAGAACTGGAGGGAATAAAGATAGAAGAAGGAAAGGTGAAGGGAGTGTTGGAATGGCCGACACCAAAGTGTGTCAAAGATGTGCAGAAATTCTTGGGATTAGCCAATTACTACCACCAATTCATTGAGGGTTTTGTATCAATAGCTAGGCCACTACATGACATGGTGAAGAAAGATAAGAAGTGGGATTGGACAGAGAGGCAGGAAAAGGCGTTTAAGGAGTTGAAGGAGTGGTTTACAAAAGAACTGGTATTGGCAGCACTGGATATAGATAAAAAATGAGGATGGAGGTGGATGCATCGGATTATGCGATGGGTGGAGTATTATCAATGGAATGTGAGGATGAGTTGTGGAGACTAGTGGCATTTTTATCCAAATTGTTGAATGAAACAGAAAGGAACTATGAAATTCATGACAAGGAAATGCTAGCAATAGTTAGGGGGTTGGAAGCGTGGAGACACCTGTTAGAAGGAGTGCAGTCTAAATTTGAGATCTGGACTGATCATAAAAATTTAGAATATTTCATAAAAGCGCAAAAGTTGAATAGGAGGCAGGTTCGTTGGGTATTATATTTGTCTCGATTTGATTTTACTTGGAAACATGTGCTGGAAACGAAAATGGGAAAAGCAGATGGACTTAGCAGAAGATCGGACTAGAAGGTAGGAGTAGAAAGGGACAATGAGAATCAGGTATTTATCAAAGACAATTGGATTCGTAGTCTACAAGAAGTAGTAATAGAAGGACCTGAAGTAGATATAGTAGAAAAGATAAAAAAAGCTAGGAGTAAGGACAAAGATGTAGTTAGAGTAGTGGAAGAGATGAAGAAAGTGGGAGTAAAGGAGTTATGAGGAAACAAATGGAAGATAGAAGGGGATTTAATGTTGAAAGAGGGGAAGGTGTATGTACCAAAGGACGAAGAGTTGAGGGCAGAAGTAATCTGGTTACACCACAATATGCCAGTAGTGGGACATGGAGAAAGATGGAAAACGGTGGAATTGGTTACAAGGAATTACTGGTGGCCAGGGGTGATGAGAGATGTGGAGAAGTATGTGAAAGGGTGTGATCTATGTCAGAGGATGAAGAATAGAACAGAAGAGTTAGCAGGAAAGTTGAAGTTAAGTGAGATACCGAAGAAACCGTAGTCACATCTAACGGTGGATTTTATAACAAAGTTACCGGTAGTAGCAGGAAAGGATGCGATACTAGTAGTGTGTGATCGGCTATCAAAGATGACACACTTTGTAGCCACTACTAAAGAAACATTGGCAAAAGAACTAGTGAGGTTGTTCAGAGACAATGTGTGGAAGTTACACGGGTTGCCAGAAAGTGTGGTGTCAGATAGGAGACCACAGTTTGCGGCAGAGTTGACTAAGGAACTGAATAGAATTGTCAAGTTCACAAACAGTGGACTTAGCTTTTCTTTATTTTTATTTTTATTTTTATTTTTATTTTTATTTATTTTTCTATTTTTTATTTTTAGAAACAACTAGGGTTAGTGTTGATCAGTCACGCCGTCACACCAGTCACCTGATGGCGAAGTCACAAGACAGATCATGAGACTTGGAGAGGACTTAGTAGAAGGCTGGAGAACAAATGACATCATATAACAGGGACACCACATGTTGACCTCATGGACTACACATGGTTGTTTAGGGTAGGGTGCACAGTACTTAGCATGGACCATCTGTAGGACTATATAAGGTAGACTAGTTTGCAGAAGAGTTCTCTATTGAGTTCTCTTATGTTACTCAATATAAGAGTTGTTTCATTGCTTAACACTTTGAGCTTTGAATCATAACATTAGAACTCGATTCCCTTTTGTGGACCACTTAACACTAGCCTTCCTATTTTCCTTACTCTTATTTATCCTCGACCGAAGGGTAACACAACCCTTTAGTCAAGAAGAGCACAAGCCGGACCCTAAGCTCAAGGGGTATACTAGTTAAGCAGGCAAAGCCTAACCGTTTATCTGCATCAAAGTCCACTGGTGCACAGTAGACATACTACCTTTTGTGGACATGCTATATATATCTTCCTTTATCAGCCTTGTGCTACAGACCCACTTGTGGTTTGTCTACGCAGAGAAACAGTGATCGTTCTTATAACATCACTTAGAGTAGAACGGTCTTCTTAGACCAAAATTGTTTACATTTGTGACAGTAGTCAGTAGGGCAAAGTAGTCAGTATCAGTGTAGGCAGGGCAAGAAGAGTACCTGCTATCACTTACCGAGATTTCGTCATCGGAGTACGAATTGAAAGGCGAGATCAGCATAGGTTCCACACTTCCTTTATATACAACATCACTTTCATCACCACTACCACTATTATCACCACCCTTACCCATTGACTCACCTCCCACCTACAATATGAGTCAAATAAATCTACATGAGATCATTTGGCAGCAACAGGAGCAGTTGGCGGCCATGCAGACACAAATCCAGGCCCTGCTGGCAGAAGGAGTGGGGGGACAAGAAGGAAGAAATGGAGGAGGCGAGGTAGCAAAACCTCAAATTTTTGATGGATCCTCGGCAAAAGTAGGGAGATTCATCTCAGTATGTAAACTGTATATCAGGATGAGAATGAGGGGAGAGTCAGTGGAAGGACAAGTGCAGTGGATTTTATCATATGTGCAGGGAGGAACAGCAGACGTGTGGAAAGAGAATATGATGAAAGAGTTGGAAGCAGGGGAAATTGAATATGAGACAGCAGAGGAATTTTTGATGAATTTGAAAAAGGAGTTTGGCGGAGGAGAGAAAGAAGCAGTGAAAGTGGCGGAACTGAGGAAATTGGAACAAGGAGGAAAAATAATGGAAGAGTTTGTGCAGAAGTTCAAGAGGGTGGCGAGAGGAAGCAGATATGAGGGGAGACCATTGGTAGAGGAGTTCAAGAGAGAAATGAATGGAGGGATAAGAAGGAAGTTGATGGAGGCGGAAAACCTACTGGCCTCCATAGAACAGTGGTACAAGAGGGCAACGGCTCTTGACAGAAATTGGAGAGAGAGTAGAAGGGAGGAGGAGAGGTTGAGAAGGGGGGAAGGAGACAATAGAAGGTGCTCTAAAGCAGGAGCAAAGACAGAACCTGCCACGACCTTTGGTGTGGCAGAGGAGGCAACCATTGCCTCAGCAGGTGACAACAGGACCTGCTCCGATGAAAGGAGTGGAAAGAATGAATGCAGTAGTAGTGAGAGGGCAGGGGACAGAACTAAGTATGGGGGCCCCTCCTAGACGGGATCCCTATACAATGGAGGTAGACAGGGGGAGGAACTGTTACACTTACGGAGGATTCAGGCACATGGCCTGTCATTGTAGAAATAGAGGAAGGGGAATGCAGGGAAGAAGGGCAGAGATAGGAGAAAGGTTCGAGGGCAACATCGAACAAATAGGACATTTAAAAGAGGTGGAGAACTTAGAAGCCCTCGACTAAGTTCTTGTAACAAATTTAGTGTATTAGCAAATGAAATAAATGCTGATATATCTGATGCAGAGGGAAGTAAGAAGAAAGTAAAAATAAGAAAGGTGGGGGAAAAAATGCTAAGAGAAGTGATGGTGAAAATTGGGTTAGAAAGAATCGATATACAGGAGGGAATCACAGTGGAGGCGTTGTTAGATAGTGGGGCAACTGGGTTGGTAATGAGTTCTGAATTTGCAAGGAAGCAGGGGTTCAAGTTAAAAAGACTGGAAAGGCCAATGAATATGAGGAATGTGGATGGATCATTGAACAAGGAGGGGCCAATAGAAAATACAGTGGAAGTGAATATCTACTATCAGGGGCATAGGGAGAGGACAGAAATAGATGTCATTGGGGGACAAAAGTGGACGGTAATTTTGGGAATGCTGTGGTTAGCACACCATAATCCTGAGATTGACTGGAGAACAGGGGAGGTAAAAATGACGAGGTGTCTGGAGGAGTGTGGCAAGCAGTGAAGGCTAGTACAGGGAAAATCGGGATAGGAGAAGCAGAAGGAAGAGGAAGCAAAAGAGGAAGCAGGGAAGAAGAAAGAAGAGGAATACAAAAGGAAGAAGCAGAAAAAGGAGAAGACAGTAGAAGTAAAGAGAATAGCAGAGGAATGGGAAATATGGGATGAGGAAGAAGAAGTGGCAAAGTCAGAAGCGGAGGCGAAGAAGTTGGTACCAGAAAAGTTCCATGAGTGGATAAAGGTATTTGGGAAGAAACAGTTGGAAAGGATGCCTACAAGGAAATTGTGGGATTATGCCATAGACATGAAGGAGGGATTCATACCACAAAAAGGAAAAGTATACCCTTTGTCAAGAGAAGAGAGAGAAGAAGTTAGAGAGTTTGTGAAGGAACAATTAAGGAAGGGGTATATCTAGCCGTCCAAATCTCCACAAACGGCACCAGTGTTTTTTGTAGGAAAGAAAGATGGAAAGAAGAGGATGGTGCAGGACTATCAGTACCTAAATGAGTGGACAATCAAAAATAATTATCTACTGCCATTGATATCTGATGTCTTGGAGAACATTGGGGTGAAGAAGTTGTTCACAAAGATGGATCTATGGTGGGGGTATAACAATGTAAGAATCAAGGAAGGGGATGAGTGGAAAGCAGCGTTCATGATGCTGGAAAGGTCGTTTGAACCGACTGTTATGTTTTTTGGATTGATGAATTCTCCAGCAACTTTTCAAGCTATGATGAATGAATTGTTGAGAGATCTCGTCAATACAGGAAAGGTAGCAGTATTCATTGATGATGTGATAGTGGAGACGGAAATGGAGGAGGGGCATGATGAATCAGTAGCAGAAGTAATAAAGAGGTTGGAAGAAAATGATTTATATGTGAAACCGGAGAAGTGTAAGTGGAAAGTGAAGGAGGTAGAATTTTTAGGGGTAGTGATAGGACCGGAGGGGATAAAAATGGAGAAGGAGAAAGTAAAAGGAGTTTTGGAATGGCCGATGCCAAAGTGCGTTAAAGATGTGTAAAAATTTCTGGGACTGGCGAATTATTATCGTCGGTTTATAAAAGGGTTTGTTACAGTGGCAAGACCATTACATGACTTAGTGAAAAAGATAAAAAATGGGAGTGGACAGAAAGAGAGGAGAAGGCATTTAAGGAGTTGAAGGAAAGATTTACCAAGAAGCCGGTATTAGCAGCTCCTGATATAGATAAAAAAATGAGGATGGAGGTGGATGCATCGGACTATGCAACGGGAGGTGTGTTGTCAATGGAATGTGAAGACAGATTGTGGAGGCCAGTAGCATTTCTTTCCAAATCGTTAAATGAAACAGAAAGAAATTATGAAATACACAATAAGAAAATGTTAGCCATTATAAGAGGATTGGAAGTGTGGAGGCATTTATTAGAGGGAGCACAATCCAAATTTGAAATCTGGATGGACCATAAAAATTTGGAATATTTCATGAAAGCACAGAAGTTGAACAGGAGACAAGCCAGATGGACGCTATACTTGTCTCGGTTTGATTTTACCTTGAAACATGTGGCAGGAAGTAAGATGGGAAAAGCGGATGGACTAAGTAGAAGAGTGGACTGGAAAGTAGGAGTAAATAAGGACAACAAGAACCAGGTACTTATTAAAGACAATTGGATTCGTAGTACACAGGAAGTAATAGTAGAAGGACCTGAGGTAGATATGTTAGAAAAAATAAAAAAGGCAAGAAGTAAGGACAAAGATGTAGTTAGAGTAGTAGAGGAAATGAAGAAGGTGGGAGTAAAGGAGTTATGGGGAAATGAGTGGCAGATAGAAGGAGACTTAGTGTTGAAGGAAGGGAAGGTGTATGTACCAAGAGAGGAGGAGTTGAGGGCAGAGGTGATCCAGTTACATCACGATGTACCAGCAGTAGGACATGGGGGAAGATGGAAAACAGTAGAAATGGTAACGAGGAATTACTGGTGGCCAGGGGTAACTAGGGACGTTGGAAAATATGTGGAGGGGTGTGACTTGTGTCAGAGGATGAAGAACAGAATGGAAGAATTGGTGGGAAAGTTGAAGCTAAGTGAGGTACTGAAGAAACCATGGTCGCACATAACAGTAGATTTTATAACAAAATTACCAGTAGTAGCAGGAAAGAATGCGATACTGGTAGTGTGTGATCAGCTATCAAAGATGACACACTTTGTAGCCACTACCGAAGGGACATTGGCGGAAGGACTAGCAAGGTTGTTTTGAGATAACATATAGAAATTACATAGGTTGCCAGAGAGCATGGTGTCAGATAGAGGACCACAGTTTGCAGCGGAATTGACTAAAGAATTGAATAGGATATTGGAGATCAAGATGAAGTTGTCAACGGCATTCTACCCACAAACAGATAGGCAAATGGAACAAATGAATCAAGAACTAGAGCAGTATCTTCGATTCTTTGTGGACCATAGACAAAGGGATTGGCTGGAGTGGCTGGCATCAGCAGAATTTGTGGTAAATAACAAAACTCATACTGCAACTAAGGTGTTGCCATTTATGGCAAACTATGGAAAAGAAGTGAGAATGGGAGGGGATATCAGGAAAAAAGGGAAAGTAGAAAGTGCAATGGAGTTTGTAGAAAGAATGAAGAAAGTACATAAGGAAGCAGAGGCAGCTTTAAGGAAAACACAAGAGGAGATGAAGAGATATGCGGATAGGAGTAGGAAGGAGACAGAAAAGTGGAAAAGGGGAGACAGAATGTTATTGAGTACTAAGGATCTAGTATTCAAGAAAAGACTAACAAAGAAGCTAACAGAGAGGTATGTGGGGCCGTACGTGATAGAGAAAGTGGTATCAACGAATGCGGTGAAATTGCGATTACCATCTTCAATAAGAATTTATCCGGTAGTCAATGTGAGCCAGATAGTGCGATACAAGGAGCAAGTAAAGGGACAGAGAAAGGAGGAAGAAAAGCCAGTGGAAATAGAAGAAATCGAAGAATGGGAGGTAGAAAAAATCTTGAATAAAAAGAAAATAAGAGGGGTAGAAAAGTACTTGGTACAGTGGAAAGGTTTCACAGCAGAAGGAGATACATGGGAGAGAAAAGAGAATTTGAAAAATGCAGAAGAAGCATTAGAAGAATTTGAAGGGAGGATGAATGTGGAGGTCAGGAGGCAAGAAAAAATAGATATAGCAGAGGAGAAGGACTTCAGAAGAGGGGAGCTATCAGGAAAGTTTACAGCAAAGATGTTGTATGGGTGGGATGACGGGAAATTCGAGGGAGAATACTTGAAGAAGTTGGAAAGAAATTGGAGAAGGTGGAAGGCAGTTTCTCCAGAGGAGAAACCTTAAGAGGGGGGTAATGTCAAGTTCACAAACAGTGGACTTAGCTTTTCTTTATTTTTATTTTTATTTTTATTTTTATTTTTATTTATTTTTCTATTTTTTATTTTTAGAAACAACTAGGGTTAGGGTTGATCTGTCACGCTGTCACATCAGTCACAAATTGATGGCGGAGTCACAAGACTGATCACAGGACTTGAGAAAATAGAGTAGAAGGTACTAGAATAAAGTGATGTCATACAGCATGGACAACACATGCTGACCTCATGTAATACTCATGGTTATTTAGGGTAGAGTGCACAGTACTTAGCACAGACCATCTGTAGGACTATATAAGGTAGACTAGTTTGCAGAAGAGTTCTCTATTGAGTTCTCTTATGTTACTCAATACAAGAGTTGTTTCATTGCTTAACACTTTGAGCTT
>Ga0157364_1009316_pt1 | contig 10165 bp, 5 predicted proteins | sample AttsexASBM2_FD_111476 | JGI IMG/M metagenome (GOLD analysis project Ga0157364, IMG submission 111476) | Fungus gardens microbial communities from leaf cutter ant in Ribeirão Preto, State of São Paulo, Brazil - Atta sexdens ASBM2 | ecosystem: Host-associated > Fungi > Mycelium > Unclassified ... | reverse complement strand
CTTTAAAATTCACTGTACAAAATAAAATGTTCATTTTAACTTAAAGACAAAATCCTTGTGTTAATTTTAACATTTTTGTCTCAGAAAGTCCACTATACGTTTTTAAGTTAAAATTAAATTTTAAATTTTACAGACAAATTTTAATGTTTTTAAAAAAAATCATTAAGAATCAAGCCATATATATTGCGCTTCTTTATTCTGCTTGAAACGACTACTATATGTAATCAACTTTTAAAATTTAACTGATTATTTTTTCGAAGCTTTCATTCGATATTACACATTCTGATAGTATTATCCTTGTTGTCAAGAGAACAAAACGTACAAATAAATGGCCCATCGAAAGTTGTATCACGCTTTTATACGAAGGCTGCTCTTGGGTCGCGATACGACGCGCAAAATTCGGAGCGTCAATGTCTCGTCGTGCGCGCGCTATACGAGGCGGAAAATCGGATTACAAACAGTAGACGGACAAGGACGAGAGAGAAAGAGGGAAACAGAGAGAGAGAGAGAGAGAGATTTTAAACAGTCGCGACAGCTAATCACGCTTAATTACACATCTTACATTCTCGATCGCGGAGGGAGTGGCCCATTAAAGCAGATTCACGTTTATTAGCGTGTTCTGGCGAAGAAATGCACGTACTTGTCACATAATAGCGACAGAAAGCAGAAAAATTTCTATGGATTTAAATTTTGGTGGTAGAGAGAGAGAGAGAGAGAGAGAGAGAGAGAGAGATACACACAAGAAATCGCACTCTACGACTTTTCGCAATTATGGAGATTGGCGATTGACGTGCAGCATGTTTTTGCAATGTTGCAATATCAAAAATTAAATTCAATTCGCATCGGCTTTAATCTTTGCGCAACGATACGTGAAACTATGAAAGAAATTAATTCGATAAAACCAGTTAATATTCCTATAATTATTTTAAAAGAGAATTAAACGCTCAGAATTATGTCAATACATATTTTCCGACAGTGTACAAGCGCAAATATGTTAATCACGTTCAATGAGCGGATTAGACGGTGTTTACGCAACGGCTTTTGTTTACCCGATGCGTCCCCGGGTCGAGTAACGCTATCTCACTTTATGGCGCGTCCTTCCCAGGACAGACGAAATTATCGAGAGGATGAGTTGATTTTAGAATCTGCGATTTTAGTAGTTCGACAGGAAGTTTCAAGCTGGAAATAAATACGAGAAATTTCAGAATCAGGGGAGCAAACGGCGCGATTCACTGCAACGCCGGCAGCGTGGGCGGCGATATCGGTTTTAAGTAATTAATTCCGTCTCCACGCCACGGCGGATGTCACTCGATCGGATGCCACGTTCTATAATTTACGAGAAGAGGAGACCGTTGGATCGACGATAGGGTGAGTGCCAGCTCGGGCTTCATAAATTTTCGCGGCGAATTAAGAGGTGCGGACATCGCCCATCGACGGCCGCTCACGCGATCTCGATGGATCCTTATTAATAATAATTAACTGATTACCATAGTCAATTAGTCGGTGACTTTAAGCGCCATAGAGGCGAGGAAACGATAGGATGGCTTTTTATATAATGACATTCTGCACGAAATTGCGGATATGTCGATGTCTAAATTGATCCTTCGTCTAGCAACGTAGATTATACAAATTTTGTCGATATTAATGATTGATCTCCTTAAGAAACTTAACAAGAAAGATGATCTAAGTTAGCTGTGACAAACTAAAATTAATTTATAACGCATAATAATATTATTGAACGTAGATTGAACACGTAAAACAATGTAAACGATGTAAGGAGATGTTTTTAAGTGGCCATTTTATTACAGTTGCAAATATAAGATAAGAGTGCTTGGGATGTAGTGATTGCATCCAAGATACTTCGAATTATCCTGCACGCAATAACATGTACTTCGATATTGCATGCTGCGCGGGTAAGCGACACTCCGCAGAAAACATCGTAAACCGTAAACGAGCTCAAAAGTTAATTTCTCGACGATAAAATTGCTTTGGTCAAATTCAATCAATAAATTAAGGCTTAACGACCATTTTATGACGCAAATTATAATCCACAATGATCGAAAGCCTCGATTTTGTAACATCGCATACAACTAAATGTGTTCTTCATCTTACGATATTTGCAATTGCTTAAGATCTGAACAACTAATAAGATTTTAAATTAATAATTGATATAGAAACAATCAAAAGTATATCTTTTTACAAAAGTATATCTTTTTAAAGTACATCCCCCAAATAATAAATATCTTATATATTTTTTAAATATTTTTATTAGCTATAAATAATTTCTTCATAGTTTTTCCGAATAAAATATGTTTCTATTAATATGAAAAATCGATAGCATAATCAGTTAAAATAATTTTTTTGGAATATTTATTATCAAAGTTTTTGAATATTTTATACATACATTATGAATACATACATTATGAATACAAACTTTATGAAGAGCAATATATATATATATTGAAAGTATTTTCAGAGGCAAATCTGCATTAACGAATCCACTCGACACAATTGATGGACACGGATTGATAAAAACTTTAAGGATTAATTTTAATTAGCAATCCCGATTGAGAGGCGAAGTGGAAAGCCAAGTTGCAGACAGCGTCTGCTGAGAAAAGATCTTTCGAGGGTACAAGTAATTATGGTTAATTAAGCGGTCTTATCCCGGGGGTGGGCGCGAAATCCACCGATTTAACGGCATATTCGCATCGAATACGTATCGAGTTTTCGCGTCTCATCCAGCTTTTCCGCCTGTCCGTTTTCACGGCAAGGGAAAAATCGTTCCTCGATCAGCGAAGCGTCGCGTAAACGTCAGCTTACAGAATAAATCTGCATTGTATCTGACCGTCGAAACATAAAACGCGCATTCGATCGGTGCATAAATAAATCCGCGTCCGATTCGTGACGTTTCCCAAACGTGTATATCTACCTCTCGAACGCGACTGCTTGTATTTGCGCGATTAATTGTAGTCGCGATCGACAAGAATGTGCATGTATTTGCATGAAGTGGCAAGTTAATTGAAATACCTATGTAATCTATGTACGAGATGTACGACTCGACGGATTTCGATTAAATCTGAAGTTAGAAAAATATGCATCTTCCTCAAAAAGTCTATAACATGCCAATATCCTCGAGCTAAATTTCGTTTTGTTGCTTGTGAAACTAAAAATAGTAAAACGCTTTCGTATCTGTAGAAAATATTCGCTGCCTTTTAATATTTTCGATTCGAAAGTAGCGAGAAATTAAATGCATTATTAAATATATCGCAAATAAACTGTCTAAATAAACCATATATCCGTTTAGAAGTGTAAAATATTTACGACAAAAGACAGAACAATGGAAGAATCCTGAGACAATTTTGCAGTTACGTGACGTAACCGCGCTTCGTTAAACGCGCGCGCGTCACCGTATTTCATTTCTCCTCGGGTTTCGCGTAAAAATACTCGCAAGTTTTTCCGCGACACAATAAATATTATTTTCCAAAGATTGCAATATCTCCGTTATGGGATACTATTCCGTACTGAATGCACGCTCTTGCGTTCGCATTCGCGAATTTATTCCGTAGCGACGATGCGCGCTCACCTGAGGAGACAGGTGCTTCTCTGTGCGGGCAAATACACGGTGTTTATAGATATTTATACGTGAGAGGACTCGCGTTTCATAACCAGTTTTCAAAAGTTACATCGACGACGACAGCGTGGGCGAGCCGATTTTGCACTCTTTTATCGGCACCGGGCTCGGAAGTTACGTTTCTTTTGTGCGCGTTCAAGGACTCCCGCTGTTTTTCCGCGCCATATACATGTACAAGCGGCCTACATTCATCTCTCGCGCGTATGTTCTATTCTTTATTTTTATTATTATGTTTTGATACTTCGATCGGAGCGTTTCACTATTATTGTCTATTCACTGTAAACGCAAGAAACATGAGAATAAATATCAAAATGACGATCGAGATGATACGACCACGGCGGACGATTTTGTTACCGCATTCATCAAACTGAGAAACAATATCTTTTAGTCGATAGTTTGAACGAACTTGACTGGGTCCGAAACTGGGTCTATCTCGGTTTCTACAAAATCTTCGAATATTACGATGCAACTTTTTGACAGTAACAATGACTTAGAACGCGTGAAACTAAGTGCACGTAGAGAGCGAGAGCATGTAATATCTTCATACTTCTTTAATAAATTTAATGCTATTTTACTCTCCAGTCCTCCACCTTAGAGAAGTTAGAGAAATCTCTATCCAAAGTTGGAAGAGAGGTGCTCAGTAACTCTCAATCACCCTACATACTTGTCCCGCATACGCACTTACCTCGCTTAACTCGCGTTATTTTTCAAATGTCCAATTCACTTAGATGTCGGGGAAACTTTTCGCCTTGATTTATGAGATTTATCGAAGAATAAAAGTCCCACTTCGTAATGTGAACAAACGCGCGAGCAAAAGTGGCGATAAAAATATAGGCTACAGCGGCGTGCAGGTGCACGGGAGGCGTAGTCATTGATAAAACGAGTTTGCGATACGATTGTTTCGAGGGCGATTCAAGCCAATCGCTCTCGGCACCGCGCGCTCTTGCACTTTATTAATCACTCGCGCCATCGTTAACGCGAGCAAAAAATTTCGCCATTAGCGAGCCGCAGCTCGACTCGTAATCTCAAACGCACTATATTAAACGGATTACGACGAATCATTTTCGGCACAGAAAGCTTTTCTATTATTCGACGTGTCGATGGACATAATAGACGTTGAATTATATAGAACGTCAATGCGAGAAAAGCTCGGGCGAAAAATTTTAAGCTCCATTTAGTTTACGAGAGCCTTTGGAAATTTATCGACATCGCGGGAAAGTAACGAGCCTTGTAATCTGTTCCTTTTAGTCATTACCGCGGACTGTAATTTTCGCGGAAAAGAAATTGTAATAATTGAAACTTAACGTTGTCGCCAATATAATTCACGAGCCATTTACCGACCACAAAGGCTTAATAATTTTAGAATTACATCACGCGACTAATAACTGTTATTATAAATATTTATCCTATACTCAATAAGAGTTAAATTATGTAATATTTATTTCTTAATAATTAAATAAAATTTAAACAACGTATCTAATATATACAATTTTATTCGCAACCCAATGGATTTGTGATTTATTCTTCGTGAATTCTTTGAATTAGTAACGAGGAGCACCTAATGGAATTAATGGTAACCAATTCATCGAAAGTTTTTTTGTGCTACATTAAATTGATAGAGTTATTAATCATTCTCTTTATTATATAACAAGAAAAATCGACCAATATAATATAATGAAATCTCCTCATATTTAATGATATGTATCATAATAGAAATGTTTTTCAAATAACATTAAGCTGTGATATCGCAATTTCTGATATTAATTTCGATTATTGATCACGATTAAAAAAATATATAATAATGAAGAAGGAATGAAAGAGGTATAAGAAGAAATAAATATGGAAATCTCCACCTTTTTTCTCGGTGAAAATCTTTTCGGTTACCAAGACTTGAATATGAAAATCGAATTCTCGTGAAGCAAATCAGATTAGCGATTGAAGGGTGAGAAATTTTCGCCGCGTGGCAAATCAACCGAGTGAATATTATTAATCGAACATAGAAGATAGACTAAACTAGCGTGAAAAAATAAATGAAATACTTGGGAACGTGTCGAATAGACGAGGTGAACGCGGTTAACTAACGCGCTGAGACAATATTTACATTAATGGCAGTTCGCGATGAGAGAAACTATGAGGATTCCTCAACGTGTGGCGGCGTGAAGATAAAGCGAAAATGTTGTACAAAAGCGCCTCGGCTGTGTACCTGGTCGAAATTAACCGATGTTCCCCCGATCACAGTCGAATTACACGAGTTCAAATCCAACTGTGCAATTATTGACTTTCGATTGAGAATTTGGCGAATTCAGTTAGTTGGGACCGGCGAATCGTGCCGCGAATAGAAACTGATAGTGTAAGTACATGTAAATAAGAGAGAAGGCCACCACTGCCTAGTGAAAATTACAAACGAGCACGACCGAGTGGATTAAATATGTCGATTTTCCATTTTCGTCTACGAAAGATGTCGTTTCATTTTAATCGGATCGGCTTTCGTAAAAGTAACTGTATTCCATTCTTGTCTTTCATTAAGTTATATAAATAGAATGAAGTATAATAAAAACATATAAGAATTAAAATTAGACATTATATACAAATAATTAAAATAATGTAATGTTAAAAAAAACATGAACTCGAACACAATACGTTTAAAAATAATGTACAATGAAAATATAAAAGCGAATCAGTATATTATTACTAAAAAAGAGTAAATATTCGTTGATGATTACATCAATTGCAAGTATAGCACTGAAGTCACTGATTTACTTTTAGAGAGAGTATTACGCTTCCCAGGTTTAACGCTAATGCGACCGCTTGATTCTTATTTATAGCAACAGTTTGAATCTTATTTGCTAAATGCTACGTTCGGCGCTGATTGTGCGGAAATACAAGTTTCCACGTTCGTCCGGCTTGCGTTTAACGAGTTAAGCGTAAGCCGCTCGTTGCTATTGCGCTTTATCCAATTTCTTGGCAGGAGTAAGCGCTCTCTCTCTCTCGAAAGAAAAAAAGAAATGTAAGAATCGCTGGCAACGGTTAAGGGGTCAAGTAGCGTCCTTTGTGAAATTAATGAAAGGTTTCCACGCGCGCGAATCCTGAGCCGGTCTCTCTCCGCAAATATAGAAAGTCAAAGCCCATTCGTACCGTCCTTATTCTCTTTCTCGTATTCTCGGTCCGGAACGGACCTTTTTTTCTCTTTCTCTTTCTACTTTCGCGCTCGGCCACTTAAACTTCTGACTCACCGAGCGAGAAAAACTCGCGGCTTATTTTCCGAAAGCGCTTTGTCCACCGCTTAAATGCGCCCCATCGATTGAAATTTCCGACGCAGACGTCTCGGAAAACCGTCGATCGCGTTTTGTTTTACGAGCTACACGAACGTCAGCGAAGAAAAAAAAATAGAAGAGAATTTAGTGAGACTTGTCGACAAACAAAAACTTGTGAGAGAGCGAATTTTCCTTTTGTACATTAACAGGAAAAATCACAAAGACTTATAATAATTATTGTTTACTGCAAATGTTTGTCTGTATTGATTAAAGTTAGTAATTTTGAAAAACCAGAAATGAAAAATTAATAGAAAAGATTTCGCGTAAACATTTTCATCAATCGCAGCATCCGAATTTATTTATCTCAGATACATTGATATCGTGACTTTTCAACAATTGTAATAACACAAAAAATTATTAATGATAGCAGAGGATGATGAGTAATTGCGTTTAAAAACGCGAATTTTGTATCGTGGAGTGCACTTTTGTGGATTAAGGGATGCCGGGACGTCAGCAATTTTTAATCTCCGAGGTGAGTCTGCATCCGTGCCCACTCGTTGTAATTGCCCTAATTATTGTATTAAGAGTGAATCGTACTAAGAGTGAATCAACGCAAAAATATTTTCGGCACGGATCCGCAATATGGCGGAATTGTCTGGGCGATCCGAACCGCATGATCGCTAACTCTCCACTTACAAATATCTCGTATGCAAGCATACGTTTCAATATTCCTGCGGCTGCGATCCTAATAACACGTGTAATAATAACTGTACGGAACTATTTACTCTATATTCATGGCGCGTTCACGAATTGTTCCGGCGGCGATATCTCGAGATGTCCGGATCGACCGAACGGGCGATCCGGATGCGGATAGTTGAAAGCAATTGAATCGGTTAATTGAGAAGTCAGATAAGAGCGATCAAATTTGCAAAATGTGATTCTGGTCAGAAACTAGTCCGCAAATAATCTTTACACTATCGTATTTACATGTGCAAAATTTAATCCTAGTGTCCTACGAAAACGATAGATATAAGAAAAAAATTGTATGTATATAAATTACATTAATAAAACATATATAAATGATATAATCTTTGTTAAATAAAAAAAGATTGAGGGATTTTACAATTAGTATTTGCGCATAAAATTTGGGAGATTCAGGTTTGAATCTTGGAGATGATATCTTTCGCAATAAATTATTTACAATGCTTTAAAGATGTTTGTTAGAGTATCAGTAATATTAAATAGCTCGTCAATTTAATTTATGATATTACGTGCCCCAGTTCTAAGATATATTTCAAGACCGATAAATAATTGGCGCTCAGTTTGCTTGAACTGGAAATTGTAAAAAGTCACACAAAAATATTATTAAGCATTAAGACTCGTCTTGAATATGATTCTCTTCGCTCATTTCTGTTTAACACATAATTGTGTTAAAATTTATCTTTCCTTCAGAAACATATATTCCTCGCAGTATCAGCATTGCTCGTAGATCATAAATCGCTATGAATTGATCTCTCTGCTCGTGACATCGACGCGACGCTCGTTTGTCACGCATTCTCCACCGACTCGGTTAAAATGCCGATCAGACAATTTAATGGTTCATAGATCACTTATCCTTCATCCTTCAATTAACGCACCGCCAGATGCATCAGGCCGAACTTTCAGCGCATCCTATTTCCTGTTTTAATTATTAAAACGGATAACCAAATATGATAGCAACGTTCTAAATATATCGAATACTCGAATATTCGTTGCGTTCTATTTTCTAAAAGACCACTTCAGCTCATTATTTTATAAACGCTTTCGATTCAATCATTTGATGTGACATATAATCGAACGTGTTGAATTCATACGTTATTATTTAATTGAACACTCAATGGATCATATGAAAATGTTTATATTTTCTCGTTTAAAAATAAACATACGATAAAATAACAAACTAATATTATATTTAGTGAAAGAGAGAGATGTCTGTATCATGCGAACATTTTCAATTTTTTTTCAAATTACATCTTGAAGATTACGAATAACTATTTCAAATAATTATTGTTCGCTTGAGGATATATATTTGTACAAATCTTTTTTATTAAAAAATTCATTTCTATAACATTGCAATGTTTTTCTTATTTTTGTCAGATTTACATTCCGATAAAATCAACAACATATTCACAACTGAGAATCAGGAACAAAAAAGTATTCAGCAACAAAACCTACTTTCCAGCATACGCAGCCACTCGAGGGAATTAAAAAACAACTTTTAAATTCTAAAGTTCGTATTCGACGTTAACGACGTTAACTATTCGACGAAAAATTCCAGTTTCCAAAGCGGCTCTCTTTAATTGAATCTTTTTCTGCCCTCTCAAAAACGCGAGGAGGGTGTTAGGGAGAGGGTACCGCTCTCTCATTTCCCTTTTCATCTCTTCGCAACCCTCCTCGCGTGACGACGTGTTCACGACGAGATTCGTGGGAGGGATCGTCGAGAAAGTGTCGTCGACTGCACTTCGCAGCTTTTTCGTGACTTCCGCCCGACGCGTTTTTCTCTTCGGGACCATCGCAGGACAACAGCGGGTGGTTACTTCCACAATAATGATCGGACGCACACCAGGCCGCGTCAGACACGTGCACGTCGAGAGGACAGACAGGGCGTCGTTGCCAACCGCACTATAATTATAGCATTCACGCCATGGTTTTGTCATGACGTGCTGTGCAATCTCTCACAAATTACAGCACTTGATATTACATCTGTAAACTTTCCAAGCCGATCTCCTTCTTCAAATCAAAATTTATTATTCTCCATCAAATTGGGTTACCGAATTCCAGTTTCACTCAATCTCGTTTGAATCTAGGTCGATCATTTTGAAATAATAATTTTGAAATAATAATACTGTGCCATAGAAGATATAGCTTTCAGATGCATTGAAAGACAAGCGATATGCATAATAAGATTCCTAAATTATGAGAAAGTACCTATGCTTAACTCTCTTTTTTCACGAATTTCCATTCTACAATTGTTATCTCCAATTATAATAATAATCGCGTATTTTATATTCAGATATTTCTTCCAGTCGTGCAATACTTTCATCTGCTGTGACCATTCCTTGCTATAAACTCGAAATACTATATTGTACAATGTGTGAAATACTATAATTCTCGTGCGATTTCAGAGTGTAGTGTTTTGAAAAGTTGGCAATGTTGGGGGATTAAAGCGGGGGGTTGACGAAGGGCGGTTTGTTGCCAAGGGAAACGACAAGAGAGGGGGGAGAGAGAGAGAGAGAGAGAG